>QWCE01001047.1_pt1 | contig 45631 bp, 33 predicted proteins | sample 1972531 | NCBI WGS metagenome assembly QWCE01 (sample SAMN09866716, study PRJNA288562) | Human gut metagenome isolate term4_stool, whole genome shotgun sequencing... | reverse complement strand
TTTTAAGCTCTTGACCTCTGATACACCTTTCAATCCTGCCAAACTTGTCGCTTAATTTTTGGCGCTTTTGTCTATTGACTTTTCATAGCTGGTCTCCTTTGGGTTTGAATATGCGGATATAGCAAAACCGCCCGAAGGAGATTTGGCTATCCTTTGGGCGGTTATTGTGTTTGTAAACGGCGTGACAAAGAGAATTTGTCTGACTCCATATTTGAGTAAAGAACTTTTTTATGTAAAGCTATTTAATTGAATATTTCCAAAATGCGTCATAGTTCACAATCTCAATTTCATCTGACACATATTCAAATGAAAAATTATTCAATTTTTGGGCAAGGCATCTTTTTCCAAAACTCGGCTTTTCATTTCTGTTCTTAGCCTCCAAGAAAATAACTTGATTTGATTTTCTCATTGGGTGAATAATCAAGCCATCAAATTCACTTAGTTTTCGCCCGACTGAATCTTTATGATATACAAGAATACTTGCTGGAATCGTGATTGTTGTGTCATTAATTGGGTCGTTAACAATCCGACTTAATAGAAATTCCACTTCATGATTTTCATCCTCATTTCCAATTGAGGATTTCAACAATGACTGTAATTCTTTTATTCTTGTTTTTTTTCCTCGGGTGCACACAACACATATGTCTCTATTTATAGTAGGCTTAATTACCACAGGATTCTCATCAAATAAGTAAAATAAGAAAAGCTTTACTGCCAAAAGAAATCTTGGATCGCAAGAAGAAATATTTGGAATTTTGCGAAGGTAATTAACAGTACATTTTAATGTTTTATAAGCAGCATATCTTTTGACATCAGTATTACAAGTACTTTTTAAGGTAACCAGGATTGTCTGTTTACCGGAATGCCTATCATAGTAACCAACACGGGTATTATTGATTTTTTCTAATTCAGACAGTAATGACTCTGATATGCACCTTTGTTCTTGCGTAAAGGTCAATTTTAATATCTGTGATTGTTCATACCCCCTTTTATGAGTATGTACTTGATTCAAAATGCTAGATTTATTTATAAACAGATCGTTATAGTAATTTACATTAGAATAATCCGGTTGTCTTGTCAACATAGAAACCATTTTTCTAGATATATTATAATAGCAAATGGCATTTGAATTTTCATTATATACCGTATCATCCAAAAGCTTAGTAATAGAGCCGACTAAATGATTTGAAGATTGATTATTGTTATATTCAGACAATAACTCTTTTAATAATAATAACATTGCCTTTTCATTACACAAATCAATTGTCAATGGTGTTTCTGCTATCTGTAAATCATATGCGATATATGAAACAGTTCTCACATTTCTGAATATCGCAAATACATATTTTAGTTTGCTTTCTTTCGGTAATAATTGCTCATTTATATATGAATATAAAATTTCTAATGCGACTGAAATTGATTGATTTGATTTATTACAATGCTCTAATACAAGAATTGAATTCAGCAAATGTAATCTTTGATAATTTTTACTTTCTAATATTGTTTTAGCAGCGCTCTGGTACCGTTCGTCTTTACAAGATTTAATAACCAGATTGCCAAAAGCATCATTTTCTTGAGCTATCATAGTAATGGCACGAGAAGCAGTAAAAGTGTTATAAAAATGTCCTATATTATATGCGATGGTGAGCAATTGTAAAATGTCACCTATAGAAGGCTTATTATCCTTGTTAATGTAAACGTAATCTTCTCTAAAATCTTTTGAATTTATGCAATTATTATAAGTATAGCGTAAATCTCTTTGCAGATGAGTTTTGATTAATTTGTGCAGATATAACTGCAACATTACATAATCATATCGTGTTTTTGCAAACCTCTTTTTTACTTTTATAACTCCTAATTGAGGAATTTCTTCTATACGCTTAATTATTCCGATTTTATCTAATTCTTCATATAGTTCAGTAGCATAAGGATAGAGGTCAATATTAACCATTAAATTATGTTTTTGAGTCTTTTGTTTTGGAAGAAGATCATATTTTATTTCCATAAAAAGTCACACCTTTGCTTGTTAATCAAATAGTTTTCCAATAGGCTTCCAAATATATTATATCATAAACCTTTTGTAATGTCAATATAGAATTGCAAAGCCGCCATATTTCCATACAGCGGCTTTACAAATGTCTGATTTTCGGAGGGAAAATCACCGTTTCTGTTTTGGAGCAGATTTAGTGATTTCCTCGGTTTGGGCAGGAGAATCGCGTTCCTGCTCATCGTCCATAATGACGTCCTCTGCCTTGCCGACCTCCAGTTCACGGTTGAGTTGCTCCAGCCTTGCGGACTTTTCAGCAAGCTCGGCAGCGTGTTCAAACGGCTTGCCTTTAGCGGCGACGGCTTCGGTAAGGTCAGTCTGCATACGGGCGAGCTTATCCGTCATACTGTCGAGCTTTCGTTCTAACCCCTTACTGAACAGGTTTTCAAGGCGAGTGACATTTCCTATATCACCCGAAATATCCATATCAGCGTTATATGTCAGTTCCTTGCGGAGAGAAATCCCTGCGCTGACGGTAAATCCGTTGTAAAACTTCTCGATTGCCAGTTCAAACCCGCAGAACGTACCGATATGCTTGTGCGAGGTCTGGCTTGCTTCAGCCATGAACTTTATTGCGGCTTTCTGTAATGCTTCACCCGCAGGCTTACGCTCAGTAAAAATCTTGCCGCCGATTTCAACTCTGAAATCATCTTCGCTCGGCTGGTGCGCCGCTGCAAATTCAATGTCGCGCTTGGCGGATTCAATGCTCACGGAATAGTTGTGTATCATCTTTTCGCAGTGACTTATCGTATCGTCAAGGCGGTACTGCGCATTGTAGTGTTCGCTTTCAAGCAGGCGCAGACGGGCGACATCGCCATCAAGCTCGATTTTCTCCTTGATACGCTCATCACCGGTAGCGAGAGCCTGCATTTCAGAGTAGTTGAGGACGGCTTCGTCAACGTCCTCGCAGCTTCTTGCGGTAGCGTTACCGCTCATCAGCTGTGAGATAAATCTCTGCTTCGTGACGATAATGTTCATAAGGTATGCGTCAAAGGTGTTCTCGGTAACATAGTTGTAAACGCCTACCTTGCCGAACTCGTTGCCTTGACGTATGATACGACCGTTTCGCTGCTCAATGTATGTTGAACTTACTCAACGGAACATAGGGACAACCGATATTTCGACAAACAGTAACCCCGCCGCAGATGCATAAACGGCGGGATTGCTATATTCAGTTACCTTTCCCTATGACATGGAAATTATGTAATACACGCCTACCGTTGTCAAAATCGATGATAATCCAGATATCGTTATTGGAGACTAATGTGTTAGAATATTAGGTTTTTACATCTGTACCTAGTCTTCACGGATAGCATTAATAGTGTATATATTATTTATAGTAATCTCTCAACAACATTTATTGATAATTGACCAACCTAACTCATTTGCAAAAGGTCTTCTAAATTATCCGTCTATGCAATGGAGTATAAAATGTCGCTCATCATCAGGGTCGCAGAGAGTTGTGTACTTTTTTGTATTACCTTCTATATCTGTGATTGAGAAGCAATTATTGTCAGTATCAACTCCTATTCTGCTGTCAGCAGGAATTTCGGGATAAAAATATCCATCTCCTAACATCTGAAGTGTCGTATTATCAAAATAAAAAAGAGATACAACGTGAGATTTAAGCCCGGAAAGAGAGTTTGTCTTCGGTACTCTGACTGCTGCAATACCCCATTCTGCAAAATCTAACACTTCAAATTCTATTGGTGCTTCAATTTCGGCAAGACCGTCAAAGCTCATGGCAGGCTGATAGACAGGACTCAGCACTTCGCAGGAATGTTTTTTCCCCTGAGAGTCAGTGTATTCAACAAAGTTATGTGCGGATATTTTTTGCTTGTTTTCGCTGTATTTATATACAGTATACGAAAAGTTAAGCTCACCATTGTGTGTGCTGTACTCCTCTTTGAAGGTTTCTGCCGAATAATCCGCTAAACGCAGATAATATGCTTCGTAATATTCATCGTATACAACGGTGTATCGCTCACTATTACCTTCAGAGTCCACAAATGAAAAGCAGTTATTTTCAGTATCTGCTTCAATAATGCTGCCGGCAGGTAGCATGGGTTTGAACAGGTTATTGCCAAGGAGCTGAACAATGCTGTCATTGAAATAATAAAATGATGTTTCGTGCAATTTTTCACCATTGTTTTGACGCGGCACTCTGACTGCTGCAATATTCCAATCAGAATACTCCAGAATATCAAGTTGCGGCGAGCCGTCTATAACCAATTCGTCATTTGGCTGTGCGACGCCAAGTAACAAATCCGAATCGGGAGTAATGATATCTCCGGTGCTTTTAAGAATAATTTCAAGCTCGGCAGGTGAAATTATCATTGTGTCACCGGAATTGTCAAACACAGTAAATGACAAGGAAACACTGTACTTATCACTGCTCTTTGTTTTAACAAAAACATTATCGCCGGTCTGTTGAGTTTTGCTATGTTCTTCAGTTGTCGCGGCGCATTCCTGGACAGTTTCTTCTTGATATTCCTGTTCAGATGAAGCCGGGGAGTTTGCGGTATTGCCTATGCTGTTCCATGATGCTGCACAGCCGGCAAGAAATAACATTGATATCACTAAAAGTATACTTCTGATATTATTCATAAATAATGTTAAGCCTCCTCTGTCAAAAGCAATCAATAAAACTGCTGCCGAAAAGCTCCGGCGGGGTATGTATTATGCGGGTCAGCATAGAGGTTATAGCCCAGGCTTATGTCACGACACTTTACATAACCATCTACTAAGGCTAGTTATTATACTTTGCCCAATAGCAGTTACAGCAAAAGACTATTGAATTGATGGTGTACCTGGTGCTGGAAGTTGGCTGCGGAAATGTATAAACAACACTGCTTCCGCTTTTAGGATAGCTGTATGCTTTAGTACGGAGTAGTAAGCTCCAGTAAACTGTTTTACCAAAACAATGTAAGGGGAACCTGCGTTACAGCCATTAACAGCAATATGCCTGCTATTCGCTTCATTCGGACAATTCCTCCTGTATGTTTTATGGGAGAGGGGAGTAAATATGCAGACGAATAAATCCCTGTGAATGTCCATTTATATTGCATTGCGACATCAACCATTCTTCGCTGACCTTAAGATACAAATCATAAGTACATACTTGTGAAATATCGCAGTAAATGGCATCTTCTGCAAGATTATCTTCACAGGAAAAATTGACGTATTGCACAGAGCAATCCTCTAATTCTTCCCAATTATCCTGCACCTCGAAAAATAGGTTACTTTTTCCCAACGGGTCTTCAAACAAATACTTATTCCCGTCCAATTCAATATACGGAGTATATGTCCAAATACTTGCACTCCCATTAGGTACAGACTCCGGTTTGTTGAAAACCATGAAAAATATCAAGAACAGAACAACCACACCAACCACAAGTGTTATCAAGATTTTTATCTTTGTTCTTTTCATACGCTTTTCCTTTCTTGTGAGAATGCAACGTTTGAACTATTAGCTTATTCTTACGCGAAACCCCTCATGAACACCATAATAATCGTAATTCAAATAACGTTGTGAAGTAGTTAAGCCGTCTGCAACCCTAAGGTATTTATCACCATCTGTTTCAACATATCCCAAAGCAACAACTGCATGAGCTACCCATTCCTGTGAGCTGTTATTACCTTGAATACTGACAAGTACAGGTTGGTCATTATTGATATCGCGCGTAAAATCACTCCACCAATCTTTCCAATAGTCATCAATAGAAATATTGAAATTCCTTTCATTCACATATTCTTCAAGGGCATCAATCATTTCATCGTTATACAGTCCACGAGTTCCATCAAAACCGGCTAACGAGCAAATTCGAGAGTATGTCCACAGCGGATTGTTATATATTAAACCATTTATTTCGGGTAATGAATCATAATAAAAGACTAGGTTTGTCAAGGCTGTAGGTGCACAATTAACACCTGAGTTTTCAAAGTCAATACCTCTATAAAATGATAGTTCGCTTGAGCCCTCAATGCAATAAGTCTTTTTTACTGTTCCAACCGTACCACTGGTTAATCCACCTGTTATTGTAGGACCACTATTAGCTGAAGGATAGCAGGGAATACTATATACAGCATTACTTCCCGCCTCAGCGGTTGAATAGGTAATCATATTATCACTAATCAAAATATTGTCATACGAGGAATACATATCTTCGAAATGATTTATTGATAATTCGGAAGGATTGTTTACAGATTGTTGTGAATAGATGTCATTGCCATCAAGTGTATACTCTATTACGGGGTTTTCTAACGAAAGGTCAGTTGACAACACAACATAACCCATAGGTTCAAGCGTAAACCGGTCACAAAAACTTACTTCGTAAGCAACTATTTCGTTTGAAGAGTTTACCACTTTAATATAATTTTGAGGAAAAACGTTCCCGTCATACATTACATCTGCCCAAGAGTTGGCATAATTACTGACTAATTGTTCAATGCTTTCAATTGATGTATCAGTTTCAGCTCTAGACGCAACAGTAGGAGTGACACAAAGGCGAGAATTAAACAAGAAACTTTTGCCCAAGAGTTTTTAGACATACAAGCCATAATAAATAACCTCCATAAAATAATGTGATAGCAGTATATTACCCTACCATCTCCTCATCACTATAAACAGTAATGGTTTCCGATTTTCCGCTTGAGTTTGTCAGCGTGAAAACGGATTTCAGCCGGTATGTGCCGCTTATTTTTTTGAAGTTAACCTTTGAAATAAATGATAAAACGGAATGGAAACAGCAAATAACACCGCAGCATACGCCAAATGTACAGCTGCACAGATTAAAATGGCGGAGGCTACGTCGGTAATTCCAAACCAGCTTGAGGAGGAAAAGGCTAACGACATATAAGCAAACTTCAACCCTACCATAATGCACAAAGCAGCTGTTAATACCGCACCGAATTTCTCCGTGATTTTGTCATGCCTGGTGATAAGCAGCCTGAACGACACGACCTGAATAATCGGTACAATTATGCATGAAATCAAATCCTGTGCATCGATTTTGCCGTTCAGGGGGAGAAGACCATTTGTCAAAATCAAATATACGGAAGATAGGCAAAACACCATGCATAATATTATTAGTTTTGGCGAGATGTAGTTTTTAGTCATGGAAAACGCTCCTTTCGGTATTAAAATGGTTGATTTGAGAGTTACCTTTATACAGGCAAAAACCGGAAGCAAGAAAAAGTTGTTGTCTTATCATGTCGTTTTTGCCACGATAAGAATGTTCAAATTGTTTCTTCTTCGCTGTAAATAGTGATAGTTTCGCTCTTGCCGCTTGAGTTTGTCAGCGTGAAAACGGATTTCAGCCGATATGTACCGCTGTCAAGCCCGGATTTTGTGTTGGACAATCTTATGGTGTCTGAATATACAGTCTTTGTCCAACTTGCGCCGTCAACTTCATTCCATATCCACAGACCCCAGTGCTTTTCAAGCGTATGCTCTACTGTGATTTGAGTAACGCCCGCCATTCCATTGCACAAACTTTTGCAGTCAGCAGTTGATGATGTAATTGTTAAATAGTTTTCTGTTTTCGCTGCATATTCATAAGCCGGCGAAACTAAATCTGTTACAATTTGAGTTTCATCAACAGCAAAAGCAGAAACACTTACAACAGGATATATCATCATAAACGATATAAATGCGGCAAGCATTTTTCTTATCTGCATTGGTATTCCCCCCTTCACAAGTACTCGAAGTTTTTATCCTTCTATATACTACGTTCCTTTTTAAAGTGAAAAGGGGACATATTTTTACAAAAAAGTTTTAAAATCCATCAATTTCGTTAGAAATAGCCAAATCTCGCAGCTCATTATTATCAAAATTGCCAAATAGTTCAAGTATGTAATCCTCATTATCCCAAATTACCGTTGAACTAACTCCATATGCGTTAATATATTCTATATAAATAGCATTGCAGCTATTAACTTTCGTTTCTTGTAAATCATATCCTTCCGTGTTGATATGTGGATTAAATTCACTTTTTACAGTTTGCCCAAAAACCAAAACCTGTTCCGTATCCGGATTACAATACATAACAGTAATGTCCGTAGAAGTAGCTGAAACGTCATACATCTCAAATCCCTCAGGCACAACAGATAAGCTATACTCTTTTTCTATGGTACTTGGACAATTTGCTGTATCAATCGCAAAAAGGTGAGTATTATCTTGATATACTGTTCCATTGAACCCGCCGGATATGAATGCTATTACAAATCCTGTCATCACAGCAAGGCACACGATAATAGCCACTGCAATAATCAGCCGCTTGCGGAACGAAAGCTGCTTATGACCCAATACATTTTCGCAAGTGTCCTCTGCATTGATGTCAGACATTGCTTTATTATGTTCGAACAGCTTGAAAATTCGTTTCATAGTCAGTCTGTGACGAAATGAGAATTTCGGCAGAGGAACTTCGTCAGCTTCAGCAAACTGCTTTTCAAAATAGCCCGATATAAGTTCGTCCATTGTATAGCTCTTACTCATTTGCACAGCCCTCCATAAACTGTTTGATTTTGGCTATTGCTCGTTCAACTCTCTTTTTAGCTGCGTCCTCGGATATGTTTAACGTTTTGGCTATGTCGGAATACTTCATATCAAAGTGTATTCTGAAATATATTGCGGTCTTAGTTGTGTCAGGAAACGTGTCAATGAAACGGTATATATCTTCGCAGGAATATTCGCTCACTATCCGTTCATCAAGAGGGATACTATCTTCAATGAGTTGTTCGTTAAACTCAACTTCACGTTCCGCCGTTGCGTGTTTCTTGTTCCACAATTTGCAAGATATGTTCCGAATAACAGCGTTGATGTACGGCATCTTATTCTCGTTCGGAATACCGAAAAAGATGCTTGGATTATTTGCAATAGCCAAAAACGCGTCTTGTATTGCGTCCTCAGCGTCATGTTTGTTATGGAGCTGTTGAAAGGCAATGTTATAAAAGTTTGATATATTATTCTCATAAATCTCGGATAATTCGTTGCGCTGTTCCTCGCTTTCCAGAACAGCCAGTGCGGCAGAAATCATATAATCACTCCGTTCAATTTGCGTTTTTTTGATACCATATTATCACACAACGAGTCAAATGTCAAGCAAAATCGTTGTGATTGCTTTACACTATTTATTGATTATTAGATTGTCCTAGCGATAATATCTCTCGGTGCTACTACCTTAGCTGTTTAGTATGCACTGCAAGAAATACTCTCTGAAACTGAATTTTGCCCTCCCAATGTTCACCCAAACACCGAGAGGGCATTTTCTTTTTCAACTCTGCAATCACTCGTACTGCTTATTGCGCTCATCATAATATTTCGCATTCGACTTAGTATTCTCGGTAACCTGATTAAGCAAAAACTGCATATACGCCGCAATGAGTATCTCATCCTTCTTCTCATCGCCCGTGTGGATAATCTCCGTCCATTCGTCTTGAGTAAGTTCAACCTTGTCGAAGTACAGGAAAACTGCTCCGAGAATACTCTCCGCAAGTTCGCCATCGTCGTTCTCCTCGTGGCAGTAGAAGGCATAGTCCTGCTTGAGTTCGGAGAACAGATGATTGATTATGGACAGTTTGCCATAGTCCCTGTTCTTGACAAGCTCGGATAAATACTCAACGGCGGTGTCGGACAGTCCTGTGAAGTCGCAGACTGTTTTAGTTTTGCCTTTCGTTGCGGTTGTGTTTGTCTTGCCGATAAGGTAGTCCGCCGATACATTCAGCACATCGGCAATCCTCGAAAGTATTTCAATGTCGGGCATACGGTTATTGTTCTCGTAGTAACCGACCGTACTTTTTGAAATCCCGACTGCCTCGGCAAACTGTTCAATCGTGTAACCGTTTGCTTTTCGTAATTCTTTTAGCCGTTTCCCGAATACCTCGACACAGGTGTTTTTGCTTTCCATAACGCAAAATTTCCTCCTCTTTTGAGTATAAAAAAGACTATATTTGTGGAATTGCAGAAAATATCCCACAAACACATTGACAACGTGATTTTGAAATGCTATAATCAGTATCACAACCACGAAATCAATCTTTATTATCATAATACCACGATAATGATGATTTGTCAAGTGGATATTTCATATAATGGGGAGGTGAAATAATGATTAAGAAGAACACAGATATTCGCAAAGCCGCAAAGGAAAGCGGCGTGTTCCTGTGGGAAATCGCGGATAAACTCGGAGTATCAGAACCTACGGTTAACAGGTATCTTCGTAAGGAAATGTCCGACAGCCAAAAGGCAAAATTCTTTGCGGCAATAGAGCAGGTAAAGCTCGAACATCAGGCAGAAACAGCGAACGACTAAAGGCGGCGCACGGCAGAATATCGGATTAGTGGACAACGCATTTGTTGCATATCTGAAAAAAGAATGTTGGGGTTGATTGTTGCTTGCTAAGCACTGCCGTGTGCATTTTCTTTTTCAGCTTTGAAAGGAGTAACAATGATTTCCTACGCGCCTTTTTGGAAAACACTTAAAAGCAGATACACCACATCAACATACGAACTGATTAAACACGACGGTATCAGCAGTAGCACGATACACCGACTGCGGCACAATCTGCCTGTTGACACGAAAACGCTCGACAAACTTTGCACGGCTCTCTACTGCTCAATCAGCGATATTGTTGAACACATACCCGACAGAAAATAATCGACTGAATGACTACGCACCTCGTCAACGCAGAAACAGAGCATACTCAACGAAACGACTATGCTCCTGACAAAAACTGAAAAGTGCGTACTCGTCAGAGCGACTATGCACCCGACAGGAGCGGAAAACGTGCGTAGTTGACACAGCGACTACACAGCCGATTTTCAATCAACAAAACCGTTTCGGTTCGTGAGCATTTTGCTCAAACTCTTTGCAGGAGTGTTTATAATACCCTGCAAACAAAGATGATGATTGCGGCTATAATGAGGGGTTTTAGAGGAGAACGCTTGCGTTCTCACGCTAACAGAAGACTATTTTGTAAATCGAAGATTGACAAAATAGGTAATGCGTTTTACCCGTTTTGCAAACACTTGAAAAGGTGAATTTAATGAAGATGATTGGATATAAACAAAGCCATAATTATGGTGATGATTACAGGAACACCACACTAATGAAAGTTGCAGAAAGGAGAATTTATTATGAGCGAAACACCCAAGCATTTATCGGTTTCATTCCGAGTGGACAACGGCTGTGTTGAACATAACAACCGAAATTTCTTCTCGGACAACGTGGATAAAAACCGAACTCCCGACAACATAACTTACGTTCGCCGTGATTTGCGTGAACTCTATCACGAACTTTTTGATGAGGCATTAGCCGAATACAATTCTCGGCAAACCCGCTCGGACAGGAAAATTCCCGACTACTATGAACACATCAGGCTCGGAAAAAAAGAGAAACTCTTTCAAGAAATAATCGTGATGTTCGGCAATTCCGAGAACTGCGGTGTTGGTTCGGAGAATTGGGAAACGGCGAAATCTTTGCTCGACGAATATATGCGTGATTTTGAAAAACGTAATCCCAACCTCAAGGTATTCAATGCGGTAATGCACTTGGACGAGGCAACTCCACATCTACACATTAATTTTGTCCCCGTGTGCTACGGACAAAAGCAAGGTCTGTCAACTCGTGTTTCGATGAAACGTGCAATTCAGCAAATGGGATTTTCGGCGAACGGCAAGAGAGAAACCGAAATCATTTTGTGGGGAAACTCCGAGCGAAATGCACTCACCGATGTTCTGAATAACCACCACATTGCACGAAAGATTGTCGGCGTATTTCACGACCACAAGACCGTTGAAGAATACAAGCGTTATGCTGATATTTTGGGTGCTGCCAACGCTCGTGTGAATGCGCTGAGAGCACAACCGCCCGATAATTTATCTAATGAAGATGTCGGCGAAATCATAAATCAGAACGACCGACTGCGGACAATGGTTACGGAAACGAACGGCGAAATGGTGAAGTATCGCAACAGGAGTCTGGCGCAGTTCCTGCCCGTGGAGATTTACAACGATGAAAAACGGCAGTATATAATCGAACAGCTCACAAACATTAACTGCCCGTTTGTTGAAGAAGACACCACGATTTATGTTCCCGATTATTACGAGAAATCCGTGCTGAAAGCTGCCGCCGCTATTAAGCCTATGAACAATCAGACGGTGCGTGATAGGCTGAAATTCTATATTGACAGGCTGGTTTACTCGGCGAACAGCTTTGATGAATTGTTATCCTTGCTGGAAAAGCAAGGCTACGCAATCAAGCGGAACAAGTACACCGCAGTTAAGCCGCCGTATGCGCAAAGATTTTTGCGACTGCGTTCTTTGGGCGGGGACTACACCGAGGCTGCTCTTAAAAAGAGAATAAAGGAACGCAACGAAATCCCCAACGAGTTCAAACGTATGCAAGAACGATATGCAAGCGAACTGCAACAGCCTTTCTATTATGCAATTAACACAAATATATCACTTGTGCGGAATTTTCGCATTACGCCCACAAAGCAGGACAATCAATACCCGTATAGTTTCACAAATGACTGCACGATTGAACGGCTGACAAGCTGCTTGGGAACGCTATCGGAGTTCAACATCAACAGCCGAAGCGAGCTTTACAAGGCTTCCGAGCGTTTGCAGGAGCAGATTGAGAATTGCGCCGATGAGAACGAGAGTGTTGATTTGAAAATTCAGTATGCCAAAATCTATTCGACAATTCGGACTTATGAGGAAATTGTTGACGGAAACTATATCGACAATCTCCTAAAAGCCGAGCGTGAGCGAACCGAGGCAGAACAGAAAAAAGAAAACGCTCCCGAACAGCCGATTAAACCGACAATAAACCGCAAAATGCACAGAAGATAAGGAGGTTAATTTTGAAGAAACAGAATACCAAAATCGTAGTAATTCCGCATTACAGCGGCTCTCAGAAACCCTCCGAGGTTTTAAAACGAGTAATCACCGACCAAATCGAAAAGAAACTGAACAAGAATGAAAACAAGCCAAACAATGCCGCAAATTAAGAGAAATTACACCCAAAAAGCACTTGAAATAAACGGATAATTGATGTATAATGATGATAGTCGAAATCGGTTGTCCGTGCATTAAAGGAGGTTAAAATGACAAACGGACAGACCCGATACAACACAGCATTATATCTTCGTTTATCCAAAGACGACGGAACGGACAGCGAAAGCTCGTCAATTCAGACGCAGAAAGAAATGCTCACCCGCTACTGCCGTGAAAACGGCTTTGCAATCAGCGAAATCTACGTTGATGACGGCTGGAGCGGAACGAACAGCAACCGACCGAGTTTTCAGCGTATGCTCTCGGACATTGAGGACGGGAAAATCAACTGCGTTATCACAAAAGACCTGTCCCGACTTGGGCGAAATTACCTTGAAACAGGCGGCTACACGGAGGTTTACTTCCCCGAACACAATGTGCGTTACATAGCCGTTACGGACGGTGTAGACACGGCAAAAGGCTCTACAATGGACATCACTCCGTTCAAAAATCTGCTCAACGATATGTACGCACAGGACATCTCAAAAAAGATAAAATCATCATTGTTGATACGGCAGAAACAGGGCAAGTTTATCGGCGTAAAAGCGCCTTACGGCTATGTGAAAGACCCTGCCGACAAAAATCACTTGCTGATTGATGAACGCTTTGCGCCGACCGTTCGGTACATTTTCCAAATGGCAAAGGACGGCGTGGGAATGGTGCAGATTGCAAGGCGGCTTACGGCTGAAAAAATCCCCCGTCCCGTGGTTGCTGCCGCTGAAAAATTCGAGTGCTATGACAGGTATATTACCACCGACGAGAGCGCATACAAATGGTCAATAGGTTCGGTTCGGGAAATACTTCGCAACCCTGTTTACAAGGGCGCAGTTCGTGGGCAGAAACGCCCGACAATATCGCTGAAAAGTCACAAACGGAAGCCTACGGCAAATGCAGGTACATTTGTGGTAGAAAATATGCACGAGCCGATAATTCCGCCCGAAGAATGGGAGCTTGTGCAGCATTTGATTACAAGCCGCAAAAAGGCGAGAAAAACCGACAGACCTTATGACAACATCTTTTCGGGACTGGTGAAATGCGCCGACTGCGGCTATGCGCTCTCCGTTTCAAAGGCAAACCGCACTTGGAACTCGGACAACATTATTGCAAATTACGATTATCAGTGCAACAACTATCGTATGGAAGGAAAAGCCGTCTGCACGCAGCACAGGATATCTGCTTTGAGCCTTTACAATGCGGTTTTAGAGGACATCAGGCGGCTTGCGAACGAGGCACTTGATGATGACAGGCAGATGATTTCCTCAATCGCAGAACGGCTCGGAAAGGACGAAAAAGACAGCGTTCGGCAGGCGGAACGTGAGCTGAAAAAGGCAGCCAAACGCCTTGTGGAACTCGACAAACTTTTCGCAAAACTCTACGAGGAACACGTCAACGGCAAGGTGAGCGAACGCAATTACAATGCGCTTTCGGCAACCTACGAAACCGAGCAGACAGAATTGGAAAGCAAAATCGCCGAACTGAATGAAACTATTAAGGCGAACCGTGAATACGGCGAAAATGCCGAGAATTTCGTGGATTTAATCAAGCAATACGCAGACATTGACGAACTCACGCAAGCACTTCTGAACACGCTTATAGAGCGGATTGAGGTTCACGAACCTGAAGATGTTGACGGTGAGCGTATTCAGAAACTTGATGTTTACTATAAGTTCGTCGGCAGGCTTGATTGATGATTTTGATGATGAATTTTTACAGAAAGTTCCGTTGAATGGGTTCAACTTCCGAGGGTTTCCAGGGTATATCAAGATTATGCAGCGCCGCCAGCTTTGTCTGAATGTTTGCACCAGTTCCCATTTTGCTTGTGCTTGCGAGAACGATACGCTTTGTGCCGGAGCGGAGCTGCGCATACATTTCGTTGCGCTGTTTCTGCGTTGCCGCGTCGCCGGCAGTGCAAATCTCATTTTCGGGAATGCCGCGCCGTGCAAGCTCCTGCTTGAGGTAATCGTACACGGAGAATTTCCCATCATCGGAATTAACGGCGATATCGCAAAAGATAGCCTGCACTCCCTTTTGAGCGGAGGTGCGGTCATATATCTCCATGATTTTGTCAATGCAGAGATTCACCTTGCTGTCGGGGTAGTTTTCAGCGTTTGGTATTACGCACCGCGCGTCCAGACCGAGCAGACGTGCTTCTCCCGTAATTTTCAGCATATTATCCTTGCTCGGATCCACGGCTCCGCTGTGAATCATTTCGGAGCGCTCAGCAAGGACCTTCATATACGCTTTCTGTTCATCGTTTGGATGTGCAACGATAGTCTGCGGCTTTCCTCCCTCCAGTTTCGGGACAGGCAAATCAAGCATATCCGGCGTCCGTATGTCTGCGAATTCCTTGAACATCTGCATGAGTTCGGGGACATTGTTGAATTTAGCAAAGCGCTTTTTCGTGCGATAGCCGTTGCCCGCAGGCTTCAGCTCTGCCTTTGAAACGATCTCACCGAAGTTGCTCGCCCAATCGTCAAACGTCTGCAATCCTGCGTTCTGGAGCAGAGAGGGACGGAGATACCTCTGCATAATGTACAGCTCCGTCATGGAGTTAGAAACAGGCGTTCCTGTGGCGAAAATTATGTTTTTCTCGCCGTAATTCTCGTTAAGATACTGCGTTTTCATGAGGATATCCTCGCTCTTTTGCGCAGGAGTAGTCTGAACACCGGACACCCTGTTCATTTTTGAAACCACAAGACCGTTCTTGTAATTGTGCGCTTCGTCAACGACAAGGCTGTCAAATCCGAGCTGTTCAAAGGTCAGGGAGGTGTCCTTAGTCTTGCCGCCGTCAAGGAGCTTCTGCAAGCGTGTTTCAAGGCGCTTTTTCTCACGCTCAAGGTCTTTTATGGAACTGCGGTTGTTTGAGCGTGTGCGGTAATCGCCGCTTAATTCGTCAATACCGCTTTGCATAGCGTCTATTTCACGCTGAATGAAATTTTTGCGGTACTCCATAGACATAGGGATTTTCTCGAACTGTTCGTAGGACATGATAACTGCGTCATAGTCGCCGGTGCAGCACCGACCGATAAACTTCTGCCTATGGTCTTTGTCGAAATCCTTTTCGCTTGCGGTCAGGATTTTTGCCTGCGGATATAGCCGCAGCCACTCGTTCGCCATTTGCCCCACAAGGTGCTTCGGAACGACAACGCAAGCCTTGTTTATAAGACCGAGCCGTTTTTTCTCCATAGTCGCAGCCACCATTTCAAAGGATTTACCAGCGCCGACGCAGTGGGCAAGCAGAGTATTGCCGCCAAATTTCGCCCGCATTACAGCGTCCAGCTGATGAGGTTTCAGCCTTATGGACGGCGACATTCCGGGGAACGTCTGATGAGAGCCGTCAAACTTTCTGCCAACAATGCTGTTGAACAGATTGTTGTAGCGCTCAACATATTTCTCGCGGCGCTCCGGCTTCTCCCACAGCCAGCGCTTAAAAGCGTCTTTCATTTTCAGAGCCTTATCCTGCGCCAAATCGGTCTGCTTTTTTTTTATTTCATAATGCTCCTTTCCATCAACATCGGTTATCTTGTCCTTGACCACGATATCCCGATTGTTGAGCAGATTTTCAAAGATCGCCTTTGCAGGCATTCGGGCTGTGCCGTAAATCTGCGTTGCGGCGGCAGAGGTGTCCCAATTCTTGTTTTCAATTTTATACTCGCCGGTAACGGCTCTGCGCATAGGCTCGTAAAATCTTGCCTTTGCGTAATCCTCAAGGAAATGCTGATAGTCCTCAACATCTACCCATGACACACCGATACGCGCGGTAATATCTCCGGCTTCCAGCTTTTTCGGGAGGACTTCCGTCAGAGCCGTTACGTTGCGCTGAAAATCGGGATAGTCCTTTGCGTAAAGCTCGGCGGCGCGCAGCTTTTCACGGACATTGCCGGAGAGATATTCGGAAGATTCCTCCCAGCCGACAAAAGGGTCGTTCTCGTCAGATTTCAGCGGATTAAGATATATCAGGTTGTCCGATTTCAGAACTTCTACAATATCCTGCGGTTCCTGCCCGCAGAGCTGTGCCATATACGGTATATCCATTTTACCCACTGTATCAATGGAAACCTGCATAGCCTCCTGCGGAGTGTCCACATGGGTGATTTCGGCGGTGTATTTTACCGTGCGCTTGGTAAAGAAATCCGACTTTTCTACGGTCTTGGCTTCCTCGTCGATGATTTCCAGAGCGCAGAGGGAATTGTAATCATCGTCACGGCTGAAAACCTGCGAATTACTGCTGTCGTTTATGCAGCCGTTCTTCTTTACAAAGCTGTCGTACTGCGCGTTCAGTCTATCCTGCAAGGATCTCAGTTCCGTATCGGAGCAGTTTCTTTCCTGTGCGGAGAGCATTTCACGGAATGTGGCGCGCAGTTCGTTCAGACCCTTTATTCGCTCGGCTTTCTTTCCAGTTTCCGTTACCTCGGTCATGATGTTGTTTTCACGGAAATACATCTTTCCGTCAACCTCGGCAAAGGCGAAATTGCGGACATCTTCGACAGCAGGGATAACGCCGGCTTCCTTTTCAGTTTCCTGCGTCCGCTTTCGGATAGCGTTTGTCAGCTTTAGATTGCTTACAGCCTTTTCGAGCTGTTCGGAAAGGTCAGCTCCCTCAATAGGAACGCAGGCTGTTTCGTCTGCATTGCCGTACATGGAAAATTCCATGCCCTGTTTCATTGTACCGAGTATCATTTCGGGGTGGTCGAGGAAGTATTTATTTATCGGAATGCCGTCATGATTTTTGCCGACATAGCACCAGTCGGGAAGTTCCACCGCCATTTTCTCACGTTTTTGCAGGAAGATAATATCCGCCGTTACCTCCGTGCCGGCATTCGCCTTGAAAGCGTTGTTCGGCAGACGGACAGCGCCCAAAAGATCGGCACGTTTCGCAAGGTATTCACGGACTTTCGGGTTCTGCTTATCCATAGTACCCTTTGTGGTGACAAAAGCTACAATGCCGTTCGGCGCTACCTTATCCAGCGTTTTTGCGAAGAAATAGTCGTGTATCAGGAAATTCTCCTTGTTGTACCGCTTGTCGAACACTCCGTAATTTCCAAAAGGAACATTGCCGATAGCGGCGTCAAAATAATTGTCGGAGAATGTAGTTTCCTCATACCCCTTTATCTGAATATCCGCCGTCTGATAGAGCTGCTTTGCGATACGTCCGGTTATGCTGTCCAGTTCAACGCCGTGCAGACGGCTTTCCTTACGCATTTCTTCGGGCATAACGCCGAAAAAGTTGCCTACGCCCATAGCAGGCTCCAAAACGTTACCTCCACTGAAACCGAGAGCCGCCAGTCCTTTATAAATGCCGTTTATGACGGTGGGCGAGGTGTAGTGCGCGTTCAGCACCGTGCTTTTTGCGGCTGTGTATTCGTCCTCTGTCAGCGTTTCTGCAAGCTCCTTATGTTCGCTCGACCAGGAACTGTTGTTCTCGTCAAACGCCTGCGACAGACCGCCCCAGCCGACGTACTTTGAAAGAACAGTCTGCTCCTCCGGAGTTGCAAGGCGGTTTTCACCCTCGATTGCTTTCAGAGTTCGGATAACGGCGATGTTGGCGGAAAATTTGGCTTTCTGACCGCCCTCGCCAAGATGTTCGTCGGTAATGGTGAAATCGTGCTTTTCAACGGGTGCTTCAACCTGGACGGGACGTGCGGCAGGGGTAGGCTCTTTAACAGGTTTGGGGCTGTTTGCACTGTATTTAGCGAGAATTTTCTTTGCGCTCTCAATCTGTTGTGGGTCGTCTGAATTATCGACAGTCCATTGTGCGCTCCGGATACGGTTGTTTATGTCCCTTTGCGTAATGTACTTTTTCTGGGATATAAGCCTGTCGATACGGGCTGCGACTTCATTCCACTTCATCTTTACAGTAGCTTCACTGCCGCCGAAGCCGCCTTTGTTCAGAACGATACCCTTTGCGTCGTGCCATGTATCATATCCGGTGCGCCCCGAACCGCCAGTGCCGTATTCGTTTTTCAGAAAATCAGCCTTTTCCTTGCTGGAATGGGGCTGATTGAAGTAGTTCTCAATCCGGAACTTGCCGCCTTGAACGCCGCTTCCGCTTAATATAAGCAGGTCTTTTTCCTCCTCCGAAATGAACATGACGGGAGAGAATTCAAAATTCTTTTCTGTTCTGAACTCCCGTCGTTCAAGCTGTAAATCTTTCAGATTTTCAAGAATTTCGTGGAGGTTGCGATGAGGAAAACGCAGAACGTCCTTATCAGTTTCGCAGCGTTTTATAAGGTCGGTCATGCCGGCGATGAACTCCGAAACTGGCTTTTCTCCCTTTAGCGCTTCAGAGATCCTTTCGGTGCTTTCCGGGAAACCGCCTATAAAAAACTCGTCCGGAATAAAGAAATCACCCTCAACGTCGCGGTTGAGATACCACAGTTTTTCAGCGAGTTTCCTGCGGGTGTAGGCTTCTGCGTCGTCGATTGTGACCTGATCCGCAAATTTGCCGTCGCCCAGCAGCTCCTCAATACGCTCCGCAGCCTGTTCCCAGGTGATTGTTTTCTGCGCGGGGCTGTTGAGCGCAGTATCTCCCAAGCCGATAGTAATGCCGTTTTCGTCATACCATGCGGTAATTCTCTGGTCGGCTGCTCCGGTTGACTGACCGAAATCTATTCCTCTGGCGTTCGTTCCGAACTCATTTCGCAGAAATTCGGCATTTCTTTCAGCGCCCTTGTTAAGCTGATACTGGTTGATTATGCGCTCAAGGCTGCGCGGCTCGTTCGACCCGCAGCGGAGAACGCAGTCGAACATATCCTGCGTTATGAGCGGTGAATTCGTATCGGCAGTCGTAATTGCTGTCTGTTTCCGCGGAGCGGAATTTTCCGCAGGCTCGCCGAAAAGGTTGAGCTGAACGCCTTCGGTGGAACTGTTAGAAAGTGTATCGTTCTGCGGTTCTGTGAGCCTCTGCACAGTTTCATCGGTGATTGAAACAAGGTCGCTGAACTCCAGATTACCCAGTGCAGAAATCATATCGTCAGAAAATCTGAAATTCTTCTCCTCGGCGACCTTATCGCTGTACATCATCACTATTTTTTTGTTCTCAAGGTCTGCATAAACGCTTATCCCGACTTCGGTATCTTCGTGAGTGGTGTAGGCAAGCGGAACGTGCGATATGTCGGAAAAGTTTGCGTCCTCGCGGAATTCCCGCTGTGAATATTCGTTTATCCGGGCTTTGGCTTCATTCAGAAAATATTCTCTGTCAAGCTGTTCGTGACGGTCGAACTCCTGCCTTGCCGCAGTAATCAGCGCATTTCCGAGGGATTCCCAGGTGTGGGACACCTCAAAGCCGCCCTTTGTGCGGAACGTCATTCCGGTATCGGTTTTCTCTGATGAAATCTCAACTCTGCTGATACCGTCGGCGGGAGGGTACTCAAAATTGAGATACCGCATATTCGCGTATATTCTTTTTGCAAGCTCGGCGCTTACGTCCTCGCCGTTGTGGAAACGTGTGGTCAGATCCTCAAATTCATCGGCGCTCAGACTTGCTCCCATTGTCCAGTTGGTTATGCCGCTGTATACCGGAGCATGGTCGTAATTGAACAGCTTATCGCCCAAATCGTCCATTTCATCGCTTGCAAGCTGCTTCTCCGCCAGCAGACCGATGTTGTCCGTCAACGCTCGCCGGGCTTTGCGTTCCTCGCGGGAAAGCGTGAAATCCGGAACCACGGTAAACCCAAAACTGTCAACGAAGTACGCCCTTATTGTACCATTTTTCTTCACGGCGACAATATCTCCGACCGAAAGGGAATGCCCGCGGAAATCCTGCGGGTGGTCAACATTGAAACGCTTGTAAATATCATCGAGCGTTTCGTTCTCCTGCAATCTGCCGCGATAAACACGGTCGTAATTCTCACGGTCGATATACATTCCGTGTTTTTTCAGATGTTCGCTGTTGGTAAAGTGGTAGTCACGCAGCTTTTCATCATCTTTGAGCTGATAAATCGCATACCTCGGCTCGGTAAGCGCAAACAGCTTGCTCAGGCAGTCGCTGTCATGGCTTGAAATGTCCTCGCTGTCGGTCATGAATTCTTCCGCAACGCCGTCAAAGCCCTCTGCGCCACGGTCGAGAAACTCCTGCCCACAGTTTTCGGTAAGGTATTCCATCGGGTCGTTATGCTCCATAGCGTCGAAAATATCGTCGAACGACATATAGGTGCAGACGAACTGCCCGCCTGCGTCGTTATCTGAATTGTAGCGTATCCAGGTGACGTTTTCCATTTCGTGATTGACGTAGAATTTATCCACATCATCTGGTATTTCGTCCGGTTTTTTATTCTCAATTTCGGATATTGCGTCCTTTAGCCTACCGAGAATATTTGCCGAAGCAATGGACTGCTTTTCATCTATGATTTCGCCGATACTGTGATAGGAAGCGTACAATTCGACATTGTAGGTCGATGACTCCGTTCTGCTTGCATACACGGAAACAGAAACGCTGTGCAGGCTGTCGAGGTACTTTTCATCGTTGTTCCAAATCTCGTTTGCCTGATTGAGCGCTGCGTTGAATTCCTCCACAGAATAGGGATAATTGACCTTGAACCCGACTTCCTCCGGCGAGAAATTTCTATTGTGGCTGCCGTTGACGTAAACGCAGGGATATTTGATGTTCCTCTGCTGAATTTCCGAGCGAATATCGTTGTACAGACCGTCCGAAACCAAATCCGCAACGGATTTGAGATATTCGGGATTTTCACGCATTTCCGTCAATGCTTCATTGTGGGAATTGCGGACGGCTTCGGCGGCACGGTCGGTAAAATAGGTGCGGAACTCGTCGGCGTTGTAGGAAGCCGCAGCCATTTCCAGCTCATCGGAGTAATCAAGCATAAAGTCATGCAGATTACTTGCGTCAGCAACCTTGCGGCTGTCCTCAATGCTCATGCTGCCGTCGTAAGCGTATGGATCATATTCTTCCTCGGAATTGTACGGGCGGTCTGAAAAAGGAATACCAAGTTCCGCCGCCTTGCTCCTTGCTGCCTCAAGACTGGTGAGGGATTCGTCAAGTTGGTCAGTTACCGCAGAAACGACCTCTGCACGGCAGTCATTGTCCTGCTGAAATTTGTTATACAGAGGTGCAAGCTGTTCAATGGAATATTCCGAGCTTTCACGTCCGCTGATAAGCCGTGTATAGTAGCTGTTTACGGCGCTTTCTACCTCAACATCGAAGTTCTCCCTGTCGGTGTTTTGGTGCGCGTTACGAACAAGGCTGTTATCATACAGTGCGCCTGCCGCAAGCCCAATATAAACAGAAACAGCGGGGAAAATATCCTCCGCTGATGTGCTGTTTATCCTCTGCGCTGAAGAACTATCTGCTCCATTACCTCGTGTTCCACTATGAAGCTCCGTGTTTTCTCCCAGCGCTCTATTTCGGTGAATGTCGTTTTCGGGCGAGGATTCTTCTCTGCGTACTGCTTCCGCAGAAGTTCCCACATCTCCCATGCTTCCTTGTCTATCTGACGGGGAATCAGTTCCCATTTCAGGCGACCCTCCAGCGACGGAATCTCCTCCGGATAATTCTCCGTCATGAATTTCTGCCACGCCTTGCCCCAGCGGTCTATCGGTTCGCTCAGGAGCTGCTGTTCCTCGTCCGTCAGACCCAGCTCCACCTGCTCCAGATACACGAACGTTTCCGGATCCAGCTTGTACGTTCTGCCGTTCTCCGTCTTGATTTCGGGATAGTACATCTTGTCCTCTGCGCACCAAATCTGTCTTACCTCTGCCATTGTCGATACTCCTTTCAGCAATAAGTGAATTTATAGTTTTCTCCATTGATAACAGTGCCGGTCTTGCCGCGATCTGAACGTATTCCGTCAGCTTTTCGGCCTCTGCCTTGCTGTGAACAAGGTCGAATGCGGATAAATCCATAGGATTGTTCTTGTAGTCGAACCTGCCGCCAAGCTCGCACCGAGCCGCTATGAAATACTGCGTTATGGATACGAAAGACTTTTCAAATGCAGCTCTGTCAGTTTCAGAGATATTCAGCGCCTTTATCGCATTTTCGAGATTGTCAGCCGCAGCCGTTCTGCCGATAGCGTTCACGCAGCCGGACATGGACTTGTATTCCTTACCCTCTGCCTTTGAAAACGCAGCGATGAACTCCTGCGCCGTCTGCTTGTCGAGCGTCCACTGATAGGGCGGTCTGCCGCCGGCAGTCTGGGAAATATCGAAATAATGTTTCAGCCCGCTGCCGTCCAGGACGGCTATGCTGTTCGTCCCACGCTGTACCTGACGTCCGAATCTCTGCCAGGTATCATAGTCGGCAACCATTGTGGCTTTCGGATTTGTTGCGAACATCGTCATGGTCTGCGCTGTCGGCATTTTGAAGAACCTGCCTGCGAATTTCAGATACTCCGCAAAGGTTTCCTTGTTTTGGTAGAGCTGTTCAGTAATGCTTTCGTACCTCTCACGAACTTCATCTATTCGTGCCATATTTCCTCCTCAATTTAAGTTTATCACATTAAAGCATAAAAGTCAATATCTTAATGCAGAAAATTTGCGGTCAAACAGGACTGAATTCGATACAGTTTTGCTGTTTGACCGCAATCGGGTATTATCTCTTATACTTTGGGGCAGAATTAGTTTGTTTTTCGGGGTTGAGAGTTTTCACAAGCTGGTTCTTAATATCCGTTACCTTCGGCATATCCGCCTTATTCACGGAAATGGTAGTAGTACCCTCGACCTTTGCCTGATACTTAACTCCAGCCTTGTCCAGTTCAGTCATGAGCTTCTCTGCGAACTTGTTGTTCTGCTTCGGGAGGTGCGCAATGCTGTCCTTGTCGCCGAGTTCCGCATACTTTACTCCCTTGTATTCGGTCTTGCCGAGGGACTGATAACTTCTGAGAACTGCATTGCTGAGCTTTTCGTGGAAATCCTTTGTGATAGGCAGAGCATACTGCGCATAGTCGCCGGTCTGCGTCTGATAGGACGGCATTGATACAAACGGCTTGTTTTCGCTGCCCGTCATCACCTTAACGTCCTTTACCACAAAACAGCCGTCTATTGTGACCTGTCCCGCAGCTTTAAGATTGTTATTATCCACGGGTCTTAACTGGACGTTCACGGAAGATCTGGACTGTTCGGCAGCGGGGACTTCGGTTTTAAGCGTTTTTTCGGGAGAACTCATGAGCTGCTCGTAGCTTTTCAGAACAGCATTATTGAGCGACGTCCTCGCTTCTGCGGTAATGGGAAAGGCTACATCTGCGTAATCTCTGCCCATCTTCTTGCTGGGCATAGCGACAAATGCACCCTTTTCGCCCTCCACGACCTTTACGCCCCGGACTGCCAGCTCGCCGTTGACTACCACGTTTGCGATAGCCTTGACATTGCCGCCGTTCTCGATTTTTGAAATTGACGATACGTCGAAAGAAGTCTTGTGTTCCATTGTTGTTCCTCCTGTCAGGTTGTACTGAGAATGATCCGCCGCCCATGTTTCAAACGGCATGAGAACAGGCTCGCCGAATTTGCCGTCGCTTTTCTGCGGATAATGATTTACCATTTCAAATCCGATTTCCTTGGCCGCCTGACTTATGATGGCAAGCGCCTCCTTGCTTTCGTAAATAGAACTGCTGCGGGTGAAATCCTCCACAAGGACATTTTTGTTGTCCCGTACATGAAGAATGTCCGCTGCCGCATTTTCTCTTTCAATGCCCATCGTGAGCCTTGCGGACGGCTTTTTATCCCAATTTAACGCCTTTTCAGCGTTGTAGGGCTTTTCGCGCAGCTCATTGAAACGCTTCTGCGCTTCGGCAAAGGTATCGTAATACTCGATAGGTGTGGGGCGGTCGTACTCACGGGGCATTGCCCATGTGCGCAAATCTGGTATGATGTACACTTTCCACGGCTTGTTGTTTTCTTCTGCCATATTAATTCCTTTCTGCGAATATCCTGCACGGATAAGGATAACCGCCGTTTACACTGTCTGAACGCTCCCAATAACCGTATCCGCTGGATTTTGCGTTGAGAACGGAGAGAACTCCCTCGACCGTAAGCCCTGTATCTGCGGGGACTGACAGTATCATCGTCTTTGCGGAGGAACGCGTCCTCTTGCCAATAACGGGGTAATTGTTGGCGTTGTCCACAATGCAGTAAAGTATCTTGTGACCGTTCTCGTTTCCGTCAGCGCCGGCGATGCCGCCGTTGTTCGTACCGTTAAGGTAGATATTCGCAGCATAGCAGCTCTTGATGTATGCCGAAACATTATGAGCCGTTGCAGTACCTACAATACCGCCGCTGTTTTCGGCAGTTGACGTGAACGTCCGCACGCCGCAGCCGATTATACTGCCGCCTGCGCAGTGCGGTTTTTCTCCGCTGTTGAACAGCTCCACGCCGTAAGCAGTCCCGGCAATTCCGCCTGCGGAAACAGCCGAGCTGCTGACGGTAATGTTGTTTGCGATACAGCCTGTCACGATGCAGGCGTTGCCCACTACACCGCCGATACTTTTGCCGCCGCTGACCGTTATTCCGTCCGCCATGCAGTTTGAAATATCACCGCCGAAACCGCATATTCCTCCGACATTTTCAGCACCGTCAGCCGTGATTTTGCTGTTCAGAACTTTACAGCCGAATATCCGTGTATTTCCGGTGGAGAAATATTCGTCAGTATTGTTCGAGGGGTAAACGTAGGATACGACCTCGTTGCAGACTACTCCGAGATTTTTGTTGTTTCCGGCTTTGATATTTGCACCGTCAACTACAACATTCTGTATAGTCCCTGCGGCAATAGTACCAAATAAACCACCGTCGCCGGAAATATTCTTGATAGAATGACCCTGCCCGTCGTACACAAAATAATCGTAGGATTTGTTTTCGTAACCGCGGGTTATTTTCTTCGTGCTGATAGGATTTCTGTCCGTATTCCTCGGAAACGCAATATCCGCCGTCTGTATGAAATATCCCTTTGCGCCCTGTTCGGAAAGCCGCAGGAGCTGGTCGTAATAGCTGATGATATACGGATTTTTAGCCGTCCCCTTACCGCCGCCGTATTCGTTAAGAACACGGTAGAGCTTTGTACTCTTGCTGAACTTGCTTTCAACGCCGCCGTAATATTCGATAGTGCCGAAATCTCCGTTCTGCTTTTTGGTGGAGTAGCCGTAGGTACAGCCGAAAACGCTGTTATAAATATCGTCCTTATCGTCCACCACGGGCAATGTCAGTTTTGCGAATCCCGTCATATCCAAAGCTGCCTTGTATTCCAGCGCTTCTGTATTCAGATAGCTGCGGTCAATGGAAATTGTGATATATGTAGCACTCTGCCACTTTGCGTAAAGGTCGCAGTCCTCGGAAACATCGAGGTTCTCCACACGGACGGGAGAGTTTTCAAAGTACCAGCCGGAAACTATCTCGCCGTCCTTTGTCACGCCGAAATCATCGAGCATATCCAGCGTTGAGCCGATTTCGACTTCAATGACCTGCACCTTATCGTCATAGTGCAGAGTGATTTTTGCTGTCGGCGGTTTCTTGCTCCACACGGCGTATAGGGTGAGGTTTTCCGCAGGCATGGTAAGGCTTTTTAACGTAGATTTGGCGTTATCCGTTTTCGCCCAGCCTGTCAGGAACAGACCGTCCCGGTATATTGAAACATCTTTCGGCAGAGGAACGCTGTCGCCGTATCTGACTTCCGCCCGTGAGAGCTGACCTGTTCCGCCGTTGGAATTGTAATTCACTGTGAATGTGTCCGGTTCCCAGACGGCGAAAAGCTTTACGTTTTCATACGGCATTTTGTAGTCATAAAGGGGATACGCAATGTCCGTATTATCCGAAAAGCCGAGCAGCTTGTAGCCTTTCCGGGATATGGATTTTGACGCGCTTTCGGCAGAGGGAAGAACGACATACTGTCCGGCTTCTGCCGAAATGCTTTCAAGAGTACCCTCGCCGCCGTTCGCGTAGAAAGTTATAGTGTAAACTCCGCTTGCGCCCGAATTTGAGGAGGAACTGTAACCGCTGTTGGTGTAGCCGATTTCGGAAGTTTCCGCAGGCGGTTCGGCTGATGAGGTTTCGATTACGGGGACATCAGCTTCGCCCTGTTCAAAGGATTCCGCAGAGTAAATTTCTGTTTCCGGTGTGGCGACTTCTCCTGTAGGAATGGCTGTTTCTGCCGTTTCCGTAGTTGCGGAAGTTTCCGTTGTTTCTGCGGGAGCGTCGGTTTTATTACTGCCGGATAAAGCCGAAACCGCAATGAGAATGACTGCCGCGACAGCGATACCGCCTATGATTAAGTAGGTCGTGAAATTCTTCTTTCCCTTGCTTTTTGCGGATTTGCCCGTTGAAATGGAGTAGGTGTTTGCGTCGATTACAGCGAGCTTTCCCTCCGTTTCAAGCTGGGCGAATTTTTCGTCATTCAAGCCGTCTGCGACAGCTTCTGTCTGGTACTGCGTGTAGGCGCAATCGACAAGCGCCGTTTTTGTACGTTTAACGAAAGCCTTGTATTCAGCCGTCTGTGTGATTATCTTTTCCTCAAAGGGAACACCGTTTTCGTCAGCGTTCTGTTCGGGGATAATGAACACGATTTCGGCTTCATCGTCAAAGCTCGATATGTCAGCTTTGAAAAAGTACATTATTTTCCACCTTTCTTCCTGAAATTGATATTGACAAAGTATGCTTTTTGATGTACAATATAAGTACAGAGTAAGTATAATAGTGCTGAAGGAGATGATTTTATGGCAACAACAAGCGTTACTATGCGTGTGGACTGCGAAGATAAGGCAAAGGCTGAACAGATTTTCAATGCGCTGGGACTGAATATGTCAACGGCATTCAATATGTTCATCAAGCAGACTATCCGCTGCGACGGAATTCCGTTTGAGGTCACACTTCACAACAGAGCTGACGATTATTTCTACAGCCCTGCGAATATGGCTCACATCAACCGTTCTATCGCTCAGCTCAATGCAGGAAAGGTTTCCAGGCACGAACTTGTCGAGGTAGAGGACGATGATTAAACTCTGGACTGACGAGGCTTGGGCGGACTACCTTTACTGGCAGGGCGAGGACAGAAAAACTCTGAAACGAATTAACCTGCTCATCAAGGATATTGAGCGTGACCCTTTTGACGGAATAGGAAAAGCCGAACCGCTGAAACACAACTTGAGTGGCTACTGGAGCCGCAGAATCGACGATACTAACCGGCTTGTCTACAAGGTCGAGGACGGTCAGCTTTATATTATTTCCTGCCGTTATCACTACGAATAATGAAAATCTCCGCTTCATCGCAAGCGGAGATTACCTTTTCGTCTTGTCCTCAAAACGCATTGTAAAGCCGATTTTGGCGTTTCCGTTCTTGTCGGTTCTGTCTGCAAAAGAAACGACAGCATTGTATGTGTTTCCGGTTTTCTCGGATTTGAAACCGCTGACCTTGACTTCTCCGTGCGACAGCAGATTTTTCATCATGGGTTCTGTCAGCTTTTTGCCCTTAGATGTGAAGAAATAATCGTCCTCGTAAACACGGAAAATGCAGTCCTTGGGAGCCTTTTCGCAGTAGAATATACCCGTATTGTCCCGAACGAATTTATATACATTGCCGCCGCATTTCGGGCATTTACCGACCGGAATTCTCTGTACAGTTCTCGGCTCAGCGACGGGAGTATGCGCCCTGTGCTTTTCGGCTTCAATGATAGCCTTGATTTTCTCCGTAATGCTGCTGATTACCTCATCGGCGCTGGCGGTGCCGTTCTCTATTGTGGCAAGCTGTAATTCCATTGCGGCGGTCATTTCGACGGACTTAACTTCGGAAGGGACGAAATTTATCATCTTTATTCCCATTTCAGTCGCGGAAATAACCTTGTTCTTGCGCTCCGCATAGCCGTCCGCGAGTATCTTTTCGATGATCGCTGCCCTTGTTGCGGGGGTACCTAACCCTCTTTCGGAAACATATCCGGAAAGTTCCTTGTCCTCTATGCGGCGGTCGATATTCTCCATCGCCTTTAAGAGAGAGCTTTCCGTGTAGCGCTTCGGCGGCTTGGTTTCGCCCTCTGTAATAAAAATATCTTCCGCATAAAATGTATCGTTTTCGGAACAGTTTATTTCCGGCGGTATCTCGACATCATCGGGGCAAAGCGCTTTCCAGCCGAGGTTGACAGGCTTTTTCTGTTTCAGCTTAAATGTTTCGCCGCAAATATCAAAGACGTACTCAATATCCATGTATTCGTACTGCGCCGAAAGGGCTTCCAGTAGCCTGCGGATAACCAGATGTAAAATCTGCTTTTCGTCAGAGGTCAGCTCCATATTCACAGCATTCCTGATATTCTCGGTGGGAATAATCGCATGGTGGTCGGACACCTTTGCGTTGTTGATTATCCTGCCGTCAATGTTCAGCCCGTTTGACAGAAGAAGATTAACCGCTTTTTCCTCGAAAGCACGGAGCATTTCGACGCGTCCGGGGAGGATTTCTGCCATGTCGTCCGTCAGATAGCTGCTGTCCGTTCTCGGATAGGTGAGCAGTTTCTTTTCGTAAAGGCTCTGCATAACTGAGAGCGTTCTCGCTGCTGAAAATCCAAGCTCATCGTTTGCGGCTATCTGCAAAGAGGTGAGCGAGAACAGCAGAGGGCGGTTCTCCTTTTTCTTCTGGGAGGTTATGCTCTTTACCGTAACCGGCTGACCTTTGCACATTTCAAGTATTTTTTCAGCGGCGATTCTTTCAGAAAGGCAGTCTGCATCGTTGTCAAACCATTCAGCGCCGTTTGAGAGTTTCACCTTATAAAAAGGACGCTTCACGAAATTGCTTATCTCGTTTTCGCGCTGAACAAGCATATTCAGTACAGCCGTTCTGACGCGCCCGATAGAGCATTTTGCGCCGAAATAGCTTGTGTAGAGCCGCGTCAGATTTATGCCCCACAGCCAGTCTATCTTGCTGCGGGTAAATCCAGCGGAATAGAGGTTATCGTATTCGCTTGCCGGTTTAAGGTCAGCGAACCCGGCACGGATACTCGCCTCCGTCATTGAGGAGATCCACAGACGGCGCACCGGTTTTGTACAGCCGATGTAGTCGTATATGTATCTGAAAATGCATTCGCCCTCACGTCCGGCGTCCGTTGCTTCGATAATCTCGTCGATTTTGGAGCTGTTCATCTGCCGGGCAAGCGTTTTCAGAACCGAAACCGCATTCTCTATCGGGACGAACTGAAAATCCGGCATAATGGGCAGGTCGGAGAGCGACCACTTCTTGTAGCCCTCGTTATATTCGTCAGGCTGTTTCAGCCGGACAAGGTGCCCTCTTGCCGATGTGACTATGTATCCGTTGCCGCAAAGCGCTCCGTCGGCGGTCTTTTGTGCTGCGCCGAGAACGGCGGCAATATCACGCATTACCGACGGTTTTTCCGCTACTACCAGTTTCATTTTTGTTTTCCTCCTGTTCGATCGTGCTATTTATAGCACCGTTTTCTTTGCTGTTCGCAGCGCTGTTTTCATCATCGAAAATACCCGTGCTGACAGCTTCAATGACCGTTCCAATGCCGATACCCTTGTCTTTCAGCATACTGAAAAGCCGCTGTGCCTCCAGCTCAAAGATGTTCTTTGAGAGCGCGTCAATATCCGCTTTCAGAGCAGCGGCGGCAGCTTTCTTCTTTTCGATCACCGTATTAATTTCGTCGAGCTTCTTTTTCTTGACCTCGACCTTTTCGGAATAGGCGGCGATTTTCTCGTCTGTATTCAAGCTACAATCTCCTTTGCTTCCGTTTTTCGCGGATTTTGTGAATGATGTATGCGCCTGTCACGGCGGTGAGCAGTCCTATGTCAACAAGACTTATATGGAACTGCGGACGGTCAGCCGGTTCGGCTCCCTCTGCCGTATCAGGTGGCATATCAAAGATATTCGCCTTTATGATAAAGAACAAAAACGTCAGCAGCACGACTGCAATAATGCAGATGAATATGCGCTGTTTAACGCTTTTGCCCACAAATGAATTGTACAGTTTCTTAATTGATACCACCCTCCCAATAATCAAGCATACTCTGTATTATCGCCTTTGACGCCTGATACCTTGCCTTTTCGTTATCCGTGAAATCGTAGATTTCGGAATAATCTTCGTTGTAATAATCCTTGACCGTATAAAACTTTACGGTCAGTTTGGTGTGATTGATAGGGCAGTACGGGTGTCCTTTGCAATAATAGTGCTTGTGACCGTCATCGTCCGTGTAATAGGCACAGCGGTCGGATTTGTATTTCGTCTTGCAGTTCTCGCCGGGGCAAGCAACGGGCGAGGTTTCGACTGCTGTCTTGTAGACAAACGTATCTCCCCAGCGGCAGTAATTCTGATTGACGGTTTTCATGAACTCCTCGAAATCCTCGCGTTTGAAATCAAAGTCGTATATTTCGCCGTCTGAAACTCCGTCAGCCTGCTGTTTCTCCCTCGTCATAAGTACGAAAAGCAGGGACATATAATCTGCGTAATCGTCTGTACCGAAAGCGTCTATCCACGAATTTATAGTCCTGTCAGCGCCTTTGGCGGGGTAGAAAGTGTTGTTGTGGCTCTTGTCGATGTACTGGATTATTTTTCGGGGAGCAGTAGTATCTCCGTCGCAAAATCCCGTCACCGTGTCTTTCAGAGCGTCTTTCGCCTGTTTTTCCATGACGTCCTTTGCCTGTTCGACGAATTCCTTATAGCCCTCGTAAATTTGTTCGGGGGTCTGATTACTGTTATCATCGACAAGCCATGCACCGCCGCCGGCGACAGAACCGCCTGCGCCGCCTATCATTTCGGCAAAGCACAAACAGATAACCAGCACTATCAGTATCACGCCGATAACGATAAGGCTGTACGGCATTGTTGACGAAATAAACGACGCTATCTTAGATACCGCCCCGGCGATCGCTTTGCCTGCCGCCTGTGTTGCTTTCTGCGCAGCTTTGGCGGCTGTCTTGGCGGTTTGAGCAGCAGCCTTTCCGGCTTTGGCAGCGCCTTTCTTCACGGCTCGCTTGGCGAGGAATTTGGCTTCTGCCGCGATGTTGTGATTTACACGTTTCCGCAGCTTTCGCCGTAATTCCGCAGAGGTGGGCTTGTGGATTTTCCGGTAAACCCTCTTGGTGATTTTATAGCCGTTCTTGGCTGTTTTCACTCCGGCATTTGCGGCGGTTTTAACTCCGCTGGCGCCGTGGTCGTATATCTGAACGCCGAGTTTCGCGGCTTTAACGCCGTTATCGTCGGATTTTTCAGCCTGAGCCACAAAGCCCTTTTTCAGCACCTCCGCAGGTTTTGCTGCAATGTTAGCGGCAGTTTTCGCTGCGGAGGAAAGTCTGCGGTATTTTGTAATATCCACCTTTGCCGGAGTAACACCGCCCATGGCAATGGAGATAAGCTCGGCTTTTTTGCGGAAAATCTTTTTCTGCTGTCTGTTAAAGGATTTGAGCAGTTTCAGACGGGATTTATCAATCTTTTTCCGCTTTATTTTCCGCAGCTTTTTGTTCTGCTGCTGGCTGTAAATCACACGCTCTTTCCGCTTGGTGAGCGTTCCGTTAGCAACCGTGCCGTTTTTCAGGACTTTGTATTTCTTGTTTTTCGGCTGGTGAGGTGACAACTTGTACTGCTTCGGCGGTCGGAACGGAATGGGTGTTATTTTCTCAGAAGAACCGGAAGTTTTAATTTCGGTTCTTGGAACGCCAACTGATGTTGCAGATTTTGAAAGCGGGATTTTACGGTCAGCAGCTTTGCCGCTGGCGTGTTCCTTGCGTTCGACAAACTGCCGCTGTTCGGTTGACGCCGATCCACTGTGGTGCGGCATAAGCTCATCTTTTTCAGAACGGCGTACTGTTCTTTCAGTTTTGCCCGAAAGCGCCTTTTCGTTCTTCTTAGAAAGTTCCGTTTTCTGAGATATGCTGTGTTCGATTGAACGGTCGTTCACGGAACGAGCTTTTACGCCGCCTTTTTCGGTAATGATTTTCAAATATATCACCCCTATACTATCTCTGACCATTACTCACCGAATTTCGTAGTCATAAGCTTATACAGCTTTGTATCCGTAGGAAAATCGTCCTTGAAAGGCAGAGAGCCGTTAAGTCCGCAGTAAATCAGACCGGAGCCTGCCGGCGCTCCGGTAACGAAACTCATCATGTTCTCGGGTATTTTCAGAAGATGCGACAGCTTGTCACGGTCGCTCGCCGCCTGATTGAGCATGAGAATAAACTCCGAATTTGAAAGCATGGAGCGCCCCGTATCGGATTTCAACAAATCCTCGACGTTCTGCGTAATTCCGGTCGGAATGCCGCCCCATTTTCTTGCGCGCTTGTACAGCTCAAACAGGAAGTTGGCGCTTTCTTCATTTCTGAAAAGAAGATAAATCTCGTCTATGTAAATGCGGGTGCGGATACCGCGCTCACGGTTGCGGACGATTTTGTCCCAAAGGTTTTCAAGCACTACCATCATGCCGAGGGGTTTTAGCTGCTTGCCCAGATCCTTTATGTCGTACACGACAACACGGTTATTGACGTCCACGTTGGACGGGTAGGAAAATGTTTTCATGGAGCCGTTTACATACAGTTCAAGCGACATATACAGCGGCTTTGCTTCCTCCGAGGTCTGCTTTGACAGAATATCGTAATAATCCTTGAGCGTAGGCATTTCCGTTGTTTTGCCGAGCAGGAAATCACGGTAGACCTCATGCAGACAGTTGTCGATGATAGTTTTCTGTTCGGGAGAAATGCCCTGTTTTCCCATGATGGTTTCAAAGAACGACAGGAAAAAGTCGTATTTTGAGCTTACGACATCTTCGCCCTTGTTGTATTCCTCGAGCGAGATTTCAAGCGGGTTAAGGTGTGTATCGCTGCTTTCGGAGATGTAGAGAAGTTCGCCGCCGAGCGCTCTGACGAGATTCGTGTATTCACGTTCCGGATCCACGATTATTATTTCATCATCGGTCGCAAGGAACACATTCACCATTTCCCGCTTTGCGCTGAACGACTTGCCGGAGCCGGGGCAGCCGAGAATAAATCCGTTGGCGTTTATAAGACTTGCACGGTTGAAGATGATCAGATTGTTGGTGGTCTGATTCAATCCGTAGTAAACGCCGCCTTTCTGCGACAGCTCCTTTGAATTAAACGGCATGAATACGCAGGCGCTCTCCGTTGTGAGAGTGCGGCGCACCTTTAAGCGGCAGTTTCCCAGCGGCAGACAGCTTGCCATTGCGTCCTCCTGCTGAAAGTTGGCTCTGGAGGTAGTGCAGACGTGCTTACGGAACACGGCTTCGATTTTATCCGTGTTGTTATCCAGTTCGTCAAAGCTGGTTCCCGTCACCATTACCACCAGATTCAGCAGGAACATCTTCTGATTTTTGCTCTGCAAATCGTTCAGCAGTTCTTCGGCTTCCGCAAGGGACTGTTTCAGGTCGTCCGAAATCACGTCAGAGTAAACGCCGTGCTGCGACGCCTTTTTCTCTTTCTGCATTTTGTTGGAGCGCATTGCGGTGAGCTGCCGCTTTACGACCTTTATAGCTTCGCTCGGCTCAACAGGGGCGATGTTCACCGTTACCACTATCGGCAGCGAGGTTTCGCAGAGGTCTTTCAGCATATCGTCCACCAGCGAGGACGGCAGATGTTTCAGATAGACCATTCGCGCGAATTTGTCGTTGTACATGAAATAGTCTTTCTTGAACTCAAAGTAATCGGGGCAGCACAGCGATTTTTCCGCGCCGCGCAGGAACTCCGAACTGCTTATCGGGCGTATCTCCTGATTAACGCCGCGGAAAATTTCTGCAATAATGCGGATACGCTCGTTGGCTTTCAATTTTTCGATGTTGCTGCCGATTTTCTGAAAACAGCTCCGCATATACAGTTCCTTTGCGGCGAGTTTCTGCTGCGCCAGTTCCAGAGTAGCCGCCGTGACTGTCACCGTGAAATACTTCTTTGTGGTAATGCCGTTCTGACCCTGCTGCATTTTATCCAAAAGCATTTCGTTGTACTCGTCGCGGTATTCGTCAAAGCCGTCGCCGGCGTGCTTCAGAAGTATCTGACTTGAAAACTCTTTCTGATTGATAACGTTGTTGTGGAGCGTTATCTGGATATCGTCAGAGGTATCAAAGCTGTTGAGCAGGTCGCCATATGCGAGGAAAATACGCTCCTGCTCGGCTGCGTCCGCAGCGTCGTAGGTCACATCTGAAAAAGAATAAGTGACGGAATAGCGATTCTTCTCTACCTCAAAAATGTACTTCCCGTGAACGTGTTCATAAGGAATCGTGTCCTGCACAGTTCTGGCGACCTTACGGACAGCCTTTTCCTTTGTCTTTTTGGGCTTTTTCTGCTTTGCAAGGCGCACCCTGTCCAAGTCCTTTGCGGAACTTTCGGTAGTGTCGGTCTTTGAAGAAAACATACTCATTTCTTCTTTCTCTCCTTTCGGATTTTATTTGTCTGCTTTGCGATTTGATGAGCTATCTCGTCCTCTGATATTTCATTACGGCAGTCCCAGAAAACGGGAAGTTCCTCATACTTGCGTTTCTGCGGCTCGACCCATTTCTGTCTGTACAGCAAAGCCAGAAATTTCTCAAACGGCATACCGTCGTATCTGAAAAAGCCAAACGCGAATATCGGCACGGCTATCAGGATAACCAGCCAGCCGACAACATCATCTCCGAGGAAGTCCTTTCCGAAGATGTACAGCGGAACGCAGACGGCGAGAGCAGCCACAGCGCATACGCACTGCCTTATCGTCAGCCCGAACAGAAATTTCTCCTTGTATTCGGTGATTTCTTTCGGTATCTTTATTTCTATCAAGTTATCTTCCTCCTCACGATGAGCCGACTATCCGCTTTGCCCATGTACCGGAACTCATTACTCCGATACCCAGCGTCAGCGTTGTTATAAGTCCCATTATTCCGTCAAGGGCAAGGTTATAGCTGCCTATGCGACCGGCTATGAGCGCATTGTTCACAGCAGCGTAGGCGATGAACATTATTGCAAGAACTATTGATTGCAGCGTTACTGCGGCGTAGGATTTCAGAAATCCCTTGCCGATATCTGATAAACCGTCGCAGGCGAATGTTGACAGCGGAACGGGCGCGATCATCGTGTAGACCGTCAGCTCAAACAGTCGGGCGATTACCACAACATTGGCTATAATCATAATGATTTTCATGATAAGCCCCTGTATGGAAATCTGCATATTGAGAATCAACGGCTGGAAGTTGAGAAATCCTGCGTCCGTATTGTTGATGATTTGCGACGCCTGCGATGAAGATACGAAATACTGGGCTGCGACCTGCCAGTCGCTTGTGTCGATGAAAGAATACTGCGTTATGGTGCCGCTGATTTCATTCACAAAGCTGTTAAAGCCGTTGTAAATCACCGTCGTAAAGAACTCGGAATTATCCACGCAGACCTTTGCAACGACCATTTTCAGAAACAGCATCATGACGTTTTCCCATGTCACCCACTGAAAATGCAGCGTTTTCGTGAAGAAATCTATAAGAAAGAACATCACGCACAGTGTGAGCGATGTAGCCTTTATAGCGGATACCAAATCCGGAACTGTGTTTGTGGCAGATTGCAGAAGGCTGTCGTTCGTCAGCAGCTCTATCAGCATTGAGAACAAGCTGTTAAGTTCCATCACAATACCCTTGATAGTATCAAGGCATTGTCCATATCCCCACATAATTAATTCACCTCGTTTCTTCATACGGAAATACAGCGGCAAACAAGCCGCCTGCCGCTGTTCCGTCTGTTTTTCGCTTGTTTACCCGGTGATTCCGAACAGGTCAAGCGAAAGCGTGAGCGCGAACACCACAAAGCCCGACGCCAGCGTCATAAGTCCGCGGGTCTTTGCTTCCGCGTCGTCGTTCTTGATCGCGAGGGCGAACATAATGCCGCCGACAAAGGCGACTACCAGACCGATACGTCCGATCCACGTCGCGAAGAAACCGATAACGCTGTTGAAAGCCGCCTCGCCGTCGGCAACGCCCTCGCCGCCCTCTGCGAAAGCGGATACAGAGGACGCCATCGCCATCGTCACCATTGTGGTGAGGGAGAGCACAGCCTTCCTGCGCTTTGCGTTCAGAGCAGAAATGAAGTGCTTAATGGGGTTGTTGCGCTTTGCTGCACCCTGTGCAGCGGTGGTAGTGATTGTGTTTTCCATAAGAAAACCCTCCTTGAAAAAATATATGTACAACCGCAAATGCGGCAGTAACCGGATCAAAACGGGCTGTCCACGATTTCTCTGAAATCCGCTTCCCCTATGACCTTTGGCGTGGATAAATCCATAGGCATAAGGTTTTCGGGAACGGGTTCATCGGAGAAATCCAGCTCCTCGTTTTCGTTGAACATTTCTTCGCCGGCGGTCTGTTCCTCATGCTGTTTCAGAGCAGCGGCGATTTCCTTTGTGTCAAATTCTTCGTCAAGGTTTGTCATGTTATCCTCCTCGTCGGGAACGTCTATATCTGAAATGTCCTTTTCATCATCGGCAGGCTGGGCAACAAGTTTCGGCTCCACGGTTTCCGAATAAATTTCGGTCATATCCGGAGCTTTTTCGGTGTGCAAATCGTCGATGAGATAGGCATAGTTCTTGTTGCTGTCCTCCAGGTACTTGTAATTCTGGTGCTTTTCAATATCGAATTTGTGACAGAAAAAAGGGTAGAGCGCACGGACGATCAGTACGCACTCGTTCGGTTTCATTACCTTGAGTTCGTCCGTCGTCATAAGTTCTCTACCCAAAATGCTGTTATTCTCCGAGGTTGACGGAGATTTGTGGCTTCGTGTGCGGTTCTGTGAAACCACATCTATCGTTTCCTTGCCAAGCGATTTCGATATCGCTTCAAGTGTGCTTGCTTCCTGCCCGCCGAGGAACAGCAGGCTGTCGCAGTTACCCGTGAGTATCTCCCATGATTTGTCGTACATCTTTTTGAGCTGCGCCAAATTTTGAATTATGATGTTTGCGGATATTTCCATGCTACGCATTGTTGCAAGCAGTTTATCAAAATCCGGAATAGTGCCGACATTTGCAAACTCGTCGAGCAGACACCGCACATGGACGGGAAGCCTGCCGCCGTACTTGAAATTCGCCGTATCGTAAAGCGTATCAAAAAGCTGCGTGTACATCATTGCCGCAAGGAAGTTGAACGTAGCGTCCGAGGACGGTATTATAATAAAAAGGGCGGTCTTTCGATCGCCCAATGTATCAAGGTGTATGTTGTCCGTGTGCGTAAGGTCTGCGACTTCCGGAAGATTGAACGCCGCAAACCGCACAGCCGCAGAAATCAGTATCGACTTTGCGGTTTCAGCGGGAGCTTTCTTGAAATCCGCATAGAACGAAACCGCCATGCTGTGAGGATTTTCACCTCTCAGCTCGTCCATCATTTCATCAAGCGGGGAACGGTGGTTTTCGTCCTGCTCGGAGATTTCCGCTAACCTCATCATCTTCATTACCGTGCTGAAATTACGGTCGAGGGAATTGCCGTTTTCGTCCGTCTTTTTTTCGAGAAGATAGAAAGCAATCGCAAGCGTAAGCGCCTTTGTGCTGTCGTCCCAGAACTGGTCGCCGCCGGACGCGCCTTCCTGCTTTGTGTTCTTCATCAGGCAATTTACCATTTTCATGACGTAGGTCTTGTTGATGTTTCCGTCCTTGTCGTAGATGTAATTGAATGGATTGTAATTGTTGCTGTGCGACATATCTATCAAGTTAAATACACGGATTTCGTAGCCGGCTTTTTTCAGCAAACGCCCGCAGGAGCGCAGCAGTTCGCCTTTCGGATCGGTTACGACATAACTTGTGTTTAACTGCATTATGTTCGGCTTGACGTAAAATCTCGACTTACCGGAACCGGAGCCGCCGATCACCAGTACATTGAGATTTTCCCGGTGCTGGCGAGTGTTCAGCGACATTCGGACTTCCTGCGTGAGCAAGATATTGTTGTCTGTTTCAAATGGGGATTTCGGTGGTTTCTTACCCTTTTTCTTTTCGGGCTTTGTCGCCGTCCGCAAGCTTTGTTGCGCGGCGTCCTTGCCGCGCTTTGGCTTGCTCCCTGCCGACATCCTGTCGGCAAGAAATTTTTCTTCCTTTTCGTTAGCCCAGCGAGCTGAGCCGTGTTCTACTCCCTTTCGGTGCAGGCGCTTTCGGGAAGTGTATTTCATAAGCGCATATATGCCGAGGGCGAAAGCTACCATGAGCGTTATCTTGAAACTGTACGATGAAAAGTCCGTGAAATGCGCTCCGACCGTATCGGTAGAGGTAAGCACGGTTTCAAACTGCGTCATAAGCACATTGAAATCCAGAACGCCCTCATCGTCCACGGACAAGTCCATAGCCGCGCCAAGACCCGCCGAAACATACAGAACTGCAAAGATGATAATTGCATACAGCAAAATCGTCAGCATATCAGGTTTCTTCTTTTTCAATGTTTCAACCCCTTGCTTTCATTGAGTTTTGGCTTCGGAACGGTCGGAGAAGCAGGCTGTTTTTTCAGCGAATTCTGGATTTTGTTCTGGAGAACGCTCTGCTTTTTTGCCTTGTCGATTATGTGTGCAGAGTTTTCTTTCGGAATATTAAAATCTCTGGATATCTTATCCGCAACATTTATCGTGCTGAAATTGTAAGTCTTGGATTTGCCGCCGAACGTTAGTGTAAAGCCGTTCTGCGAGGTTCTCTCAATGCCTACGCTCTGCGAAACTCCGTCCTTGCCGACTGTGCGTTCCTCGATTTTGGATTTGACCTGCCTGTCGATTTTCTGGGACTTTGCAACAGCCTTTTCAGCCTGATATTCCATCATTCCGAGCCGGTTGGTACAGATGTTCTTCATCTCTGTTTCGGTCATTTCCTCCGGAGTGAGGGCGGCAGTCTTATCTCCGTTGGAAATGAAAATATGTGTCGTGCCGCCGTCCTTGAAATTGACGGAATTAAACCGCATATCCCGCAGGGTAAGGTCGTCGCTGGGGTAGCGGATATTCGTTTTCAGGGAATTGAGATTATCGTACTGCTCCGTATGAGCGAGGAACTTATCCTTGTCCTGCTTGAGGTCGCGGCAGATTTTGTTCGCCGCCAAATCTGCCTTTGCCTCAGAATAGCCGAACTGCTCCCGAAGTAATTCCATCGTCTGCGCCTTATTCATGGGCGAATATTCAAAGGACTTCCCGAGTTTATCATCGGCGATAACGATACCTTTATCATCTGACCGAATATCCAGATCGTCTGAAATCTCGCCGTGAACGCGCTTGTAATCTTCCTTGACAACGGCGACCTGCTCAGCGTTTTCTGCGGGATAGACGCATTTTATCTTGCCGTCCGCGGATTTCATGAACTGGCAGCTTAAACCCTGTTCCTCAAAAGCGGCTTTCATAGCGGTCACGTTGTTGGCGCTGATGTTAAAACACTTTACGCTCTGCGGAGCTTCTTTCAAGCGTTCCTGCATTATCTCCTGCGTTATCTGATTGACTATGCCCTTGTCACGGTCGAGGAATTCGATAGTCTGCTTATCTCCCTTGCCCACGACCGCAACAGGAATTTTGTATTCCCTTGCTTTTGCGGCAAAGGTTTTCGCGTCAGCGGAAAGAATGTTGCTCGTTGTGGAGATGCCGCATTCCGCCTTATTGGCTTCATACAGCAGCTCGCCGTTCGTGACGGTTCCTTTCGCCAATCTCTCGGCAATGCTGCCGCCGATTTGATTAATGCTGTCAACGGAATTGCGGTACAGTTCTTTCAGCATTTTTTCAAGGAGGGGAGCGAGGAGCTTTATCAGCTCGGCGCTCACCTCAATGATTTTTTGCCCCGACTGCAATGCAGCGGAGCCGACTTCATCAGCCATATTATTACCTCCTGTTCTGATTTGGTGCTATAAATAGCACATTTAGTGCTTTGGCGGTGTGGATTTCTTTATCGTAAAGGTCTTGTCGGTCAGCTTTTTTCCTGCCCGCAGCTCATCACGCTTTTTCACATATTCCCATGAAAGTTCGGGATTTTTGCGGAAAACATCATTCACCTCGTCTATTTTGGCTCGGAGTATGCGGCATTTGCTTTCGCTTTCCTCCAGACGTTCCGACAGGGTAGGCTTGAAAGCCCTGACCATATCCTCACAGGAAGCGTTGTATTCTAGCAGCTTCGGGCGGCTGCCGAACGGGACATCGTTGCTCCACTTGGAAAATCCGTCCACAAGCGTAGTGGCTTTCTTCGCCTGTTCGTATGTATTGCTTATGCCGCTTCCGTATTTCGTCACCAGTTCCGGCTTGATATACCGACCTGTTTCAAGGAAACGGTTCAGCAGCCGTCCGAGAGCCTTGTTCCTGTCAAGTTCGTTATAGTGGACATATACCGAATATCCTAGTTTTTTAGCAGTGGAAATAATATTGAGAAGCTCTGAACTATCGCCGCCGACACGGGGATATGTGATATTCTCTCCTGCTTTAAGAGCTGCCGATAACTGCCTGTCTGAAATTAACTGGCTTTCTTTATGGACAACGCCTGCACCCCAGCCGTTGTTGAACTCCGGAAGTAGTTTCTTGGCTTCATCGCTGTCGATAACTCTTGACTCGTACAGTTCGGAAATAGGCTCCACAAGCGCCGATGATTTGCCGGACGCAGGCAGACCGATAACAATATCCAGTCTTTTTTCACGGCGTATCTCGCCGGAAAAAGAAACAGCGCCGTCACTTTTCGTAACGGCGCTGCCCATATTCTGTAATCTGTTATAAACACCGAGCTGTATACCGGTGCGGTTCCTCAACTCTATTGTAGGCTTGCTTGAACTTATGCAGGAATTTGCTTCCTTGATTTCTTTTAATGCGTAGATTTCGCTTTCGGGAACGGCTTCATTTACGGCAAGCCGTTTCAGAACGTTTTGCATTTCCTCCGAAACAGGCTCTCCCGTAAGCTTATTTATCATAAAATCACCCCTAAACGCAAAAAAGCGGAGAACTGTTACATTCTCCGCTTATAAGCATATATTCAATTGTAATTAAGCAATATCTCTAATATCGCTCTCCGTAAGAACGCCGTCTGCAATCATCATCTTTTCCTGTTCTGCAAAAGGCGTGTCCCACACAATGTTCCGATGAGCATATGCCCAGTTCAGAACATCTACGAATTTCGGATTGAAGTCTTTGTGATACGCTCTGTTTTCAAGCTCGACCATGAACCTGATCGACCAAGCCGAGGTGAACTCGCCCCAATCTACTTCCTCAATACCTATTGCGCTGAAACCTGTTGTCGGTAAAGCCATATTATGCTCCTTTCGCACAAGTCCGGTTGCTTACTTATATTATACATCTTTTGCATTCCGTTGTCAACGTGCTATAAATAGCACATTTTCAAAATCACAGCCTGTCCGCAAGTTTACGCAGCACCTTGAAATCCTCGCCCCTTGCCAGAATGAGAAGATCCTCAATGTATTTTGAAAGGGCTTCGGCTTCCTCATGGGAAAGAACGACAGGCGGTTCAGAAAATGTATCTTCATCTTCTGTTTCGTCCTCATCTTCTTCCTCGTCAGTTTCGGGAGCAGCGTCAGCGGAGGTGTTTTCCTGCCGCTGAATTTTCTTGACCTCCTTATGGGAAATCTGCGGCTTTTCAGAGATTATTTCCTGCTGCTTTTCGGGAGCCAGCTTTGCCACCTCGTTGGCTGTCGAAATCGACATATCTCCGGATTTTACCGCCTGCTCCACATCGGGGATAGCGTTGTGCTTGATGTTATCCAGTTTTCCGACCTGCGCCGGAGATACATTGAGTGCGTCTGCAATCTTATCCCTTATTCTGCCCTTGACAGGCTTTCCGGCAGCTTCAAGTTCCTTGAAAATCCGTGTCAGTTCCTCATATTCACGCATGGTATCTGCGTCCGAATACTTGCGCTGAGTTGCGTTCAGCATTATGAGGTCAAGTTCGGTTTCGGTATTCGGCTTTGCGCCCTTGATGAAACAGGGGACTTTGCCGCTTCTCCTGCGCCCGTCTGCGATAAGGGACTTGATAGCAGCAAGCCGTCTGTGTCCGCTGATAAGCTCATACTTGCCGTTGTGTTCGGAAACCACCAGAGCCGTCATTAAGCCCTGCCGCTCTATATCGTCCGCCAGAGCCTCTATTTCGGAATTTTCATAGAAATTGTTCCGGTTCGGCTCGATATTTTCAATGTCTATCATTTTTAGGCTGTCTATGTAGCTGTCGGCATTGACGGTCTGAATATCCGCTGCTATTGCGCTGTCAAGCTGTAATTTTCTGCCCATTATTCATCACCAAGCCTTTCAATAATTTCTGCCGCCAAATCTTCGTAAGCCTGCGCCGCAGCCGTCCACTTCATATATTCCTTTGCAGTCAGCTTGTAACTGAACGAGTTTTTGATAACACGGCTGAAAGGAATGGTGGTGTTCAGCACCTTGTTTCCGAGTGTGCATTTGAGATATTCCAGCAGTTCTATATCGGCAGGATTTTCCTTGTCAAACTTGTTCACGATACAGCCGCCGAATCTGGCATTGCAGTTTGCAAGCGCTCCTGTTACAGCAGGAATGCCCTGAATTGCGAATGTTCCAAGCTCGATGGGAACGAATACGCTGTCGGAGAGCGTGATTACCTTTTCTGTCAGCTTTGTCAGAGCCGGCGGCAGGTCAAGGACTGCGTATTCATAGCCGCTGTCGAAAGTCAGAACCTTTCGCACGTTTGCGGTCTGAATGTCATCGGGAAGCTGTTCAAACTGCGCCGCCACAAAGTTGAGCGCAGCAGTTGCTGTAAGTATGTCGATGTTCGGGTATCTGGTGGAGCTTCTCGCCACAGTAGGCAGGCAGTTTCTCTTTATCAGCGCTGTTTCAAGTCCCGCCTTCGGTTCTGCAAAGAAACGGGAACTGTTAGCCTGTCCGTCAAAGTCGATTACAAGCACCTTGCCACGCTCGGCAAGCTCATTTGCGAGGTTGATAGCCGTTGTTGTCTTTCCGACACCGCCCTTGTGATTGTAGATTGCGATTATGTTCATAAAATGTCCTTTCCGTGCTGTTGCCAGCACCCTCATTTACTGCCGTACATATCGTGATTGACCATTGCCGAATAGAAGCTGTCAATCGTCAGTGGAGCGTTATACAGAGCCGTTATGAGATACGCCCTGATATTGCGCACATCGCTTGTGTTCTTGTCGAGCGCCGTAATCACATACTCGATGTGGCTGCTGTCCAGTTTGAGGAACTGCGATTTTACAACGCTCTGCGGGAAGTCCTCGCCGTTCACACGGATATACTTTTTGGTGGAGCATACCACGTCGAGCATTATCCCGACGATTTCGTTTATCCTGCCTTTCTGCGTCGGACTGCTTTCGAGAAGATAATCATAACCGATGTTCTCCCGGATAATATCTGCGTAGTCCGTCCTTTCATCGGAGGAAACCGTATTTGGTATTGAAGAATCGATCCTATCCATCAAATCAGCGCCGTCCTTTGGATTGATTGATAGATGATTATTAACTATGGATTTATTAGCTTTAGATTTATATAATGAGGGAAAATCGGATTTTTCGGAACTAGCACCGAAGTTTGTGGGGAGCAGTACCGGAAGTTCCTTGACAGCCTGCTCCGGAGAATGTTCAGAGCAAGCACCGGAGTTATCTGGGATAGGCTCGTCAGGGATTTCTTGCTCCGGAGTTTTTTCGGAGCAAGGGGGCGGTGCTTCGTTTTCAGCCTTGTTCTTACGCTTCTTCTCATAGGACAGAGCCGCAGCCGGCTTTATGGACATCTGCTTCTTTTCGCCCTCTGAAATGAGCTTTGAAATAAGCTCTATATTCTCGATTATACGAAAACAGCGCTTGGCGGGAAGTCCACGGTTCTTGCTTTCGATAAGTCCGGATTCCACCAGGTTCTTTATGCAGCGTTTCTGCTGATACTCAGAAAGGGCGGTGCTTGCTTCGAGGTCGGGAACGGTCGAGTAGAACCAGCCGCCATCGTCGAGCATACCGTTACGCTCGTAGTAGCTGCATTTCGATATGAGGGCGGCATATATCACCGCTTCTGACAAACCGATTGCGTGAGCAAGCAAGCGGTTTACGGTCAGCGTGTTGCTGGGGTTTAGCATTTGGAATATTGCGTTCATAAAAAATCATCGCCTTTCTGAAAGATAGGAATTACTGTGGATTTATTTCTTCTGCGCTGCTTTCCACTTTTCAACCCTATCCTTGCAGCGTAAATCCTCCGCTGCTTTCGCTTCCTTATCTTTGAAGAACGGGCAGCCGCCCTTAAAGCTGCTGCTTACCAAAGCAGAGCATTTTCCGTCCCAATAGGCAAAGCACTTACTGGAATTGCAGCGTGGCGATTTGGTGTTATAGAGAATGTTCAACATGATAGTCTCCTTTAGAGTGTTTTGGTATATTATGAAGCAAACAAATTTCAGCTATAATGCTAAATGTTTTGTCTGCGTTTTGTGCGCGATGATGAAATCTTTGTTATTTATTAACAAATATTTTTGCTAAAAACAGTATAATAGGCAGATTGCTCGAAACAAAAAGGAGAGCTTGAAAAAACTCTCCTTTTGTGTTTTTCAATTTTTTTGCTAATTTCTATACTATATTTATATATAGAAAAGGCGCTGTAAAAAAAATCAACACCCAAGCCCGAGCAACCATCCTATGGAAGCTCGGGCTTGTTGATGCTGCAAAAAAAGAAGCATGAACCGAAAA
>QWCE01001513.1_pt1 | contig 45662 bp, 33 predicted proteins | sample 1972531 | NCBI WGS metagenome assembly QWCE01 (sample SAMN09866716, study PRJNA288562) | Human gut metagenome isolate term4_stool, whole genome shotgun sequencing... | reverse complement strand
CGGGCAGTATTGGCAGAAGTGTAAATTCTGCAATCACGAAACTGCAAAAAAGGATATTCCGACCATTAACATCAGTGGTGCAGATAAGGTTTGCCGGACACAGGATTACAAGTTCAGCTTCACCCTGCCGGAAGGAGCGACGGATGCAGCCTATGGGTATGAGTTTATCGGACTTGGCGATGGTCCTCTTACGCCGACCGTTGAGAATGGTTTGTACAGCGGTATCATAAAGGCATCCGCATATCCGGCAGAAGAAACCGGCTTCAAGCTGATCGTAAGTGCAAAGACCGCTGACGGCTTTACCTTTTCTGCCGAAAAGACCGTAGCCATTCAGAACGAACATTCCGGCGGAACAGCAACCTGCACGGAGCAGGCAACCTGTGAGATTTGCGGTGAGAAGTACGGCGATCTCAATGCAAACAACCACTCTGATTTGAAACACTTCCCGGCAGTGGCGGCGACCAAGACTGCCGAGGGCAATATCGAGTATTGGTACTGCTCCGGTTGCAAGAAGTATTACAAGGACGCCAAAGCAACACAGGAAATCACCAAGGCTCAAATCGTAACGGCGAAGCTGCCAAGTGATAACAACGGTAGCAACAATAAACCGGGTAACAATGCAACTACTTCGCCTCAGACCGGTGACAACAGCAATTTTGCCTTGTGGATTGCTCTGTTGTTTATCAGCGGCGGTGCAGTAACTGTAACAACCGTTTATGGCAGAAAGAAAAAGCACAGCGTAAAGTAAAATCAAATATTTAACCCAAGGGCGGCTGTCGGAAACGGCAGCCGCTTTTCCCACTTTTCCTGCAACAGTATGTCAAAATGTGTGTGTTAAAATGATGTGAACTGCTCCTATGATTATTGGTACTTTTCTTGAAAATTAAGATATGTCTGGAAAAGAAGTTTACACATTTACACAATCAGCTACTATGGATAATGAGCATTTTGAAAATTCAATGAAATTTGTTAAGCAATCTGAAAAAATGCAACTGTACATGATGGTCTGTATGTAAATGCAAGTGAAACTAATGAAATTATCTCATATCTAAATAAGAATGGTTTTGGAAAATAATCTATAATCAAATAATTATCATATCCACAGTAATACTTTTGTTACTGTGGATTTTTGCTTTTAGATATTCGACAAAGTAAATACATTATGCTAAAATAAGTTTATAAATTATAAGGGGAGCAGATGTATTATGAAGTCTGGAATTGCATATTATCATCTTCCAGGGTTATTTGAATTTTATGAGTTTTACAAGGTGTTTTTGCCACTATATCGTGAACATAGGGAATATTTCTATGATTGGTGTGAGATAGGCTCAATTTATGGTGCACCAAAAGGTTGCATTTGGAGTGGAGGTAGAATCAGTTTAGGTGAACATAATCAACAAGATGTTTTAAAGTTAATGAATAAATACGGTATTTCTGCAAGGTTAACTTTTAGCAATTCACTAATAAAACAAGAGCATTTAACTGACAAGAAATGTAATGAATTGTGCAAGTTATTTAATGACAACAATAAGGTGGCCAATGGTGTAATTGTTCATTCTGACTTGTTGGTTGATTATATAAAAAGCTATTATCCAAATTTTTACCTAGTATCTTCAACTACCAAGGTACTAACAGAATTTAATCAGTTAGTAGATGAGATAAATCGTAAAGATTTCAAATATGTTGTTCCAGATTTTCGCCTAAATAAAAGCTTTGATAAACTAGAAACATTAACTCAACCACAAAAGGATAAATTAGAATTTCTGTGTAATGAATGTTGTTTCTATGGTTGCTATGATAGAAAGAATTGCTATGAAACTGTAAGTAGGCAAATACTAGGTTATGATTGTCCTGACCATATCTGTGTAGCACCTGATTCACAAAATGGTTATAGCTTTTCAAAAACAATGACTAATCCAGCATTTATAGGTGTTGATAATATCAAGAATGTTTATATGCCAATGGGTTTTTCTAATTTTAAAATAGAAGGCCGTTCTTTGGGAAGTGCATTGATTCTCGAATTTCTCTTGTACTATATGACAAAACCAGAATATCATATCCATGTTAGAGAAAAAATCTACCTTGATAATATGCTGGACTTATTCTAATAATTACTATAGATTTTTATAATTTTCGTGATATAATAGTTTTGCACTTATTTTGATATATAGACAATACAAATTAAGGAGAAGTTATGAAAGATATTATTTTTCTTATTGTGTTGTTTATTGCTAATGTTATACAAGCAATTACTGGATTTGCCGGTACTGTTCTTGCTATGCCTGCATCTATGTTTTTGCTTGGTGTTGATAATGCCAAGGTTGTACTTAATGTGATTGCATTATTATCTGGATTGTTAATTGCTATTTCCAGTTATAAGAGGATTAATAAAAAAACTGCTGAAAATTTGTATTTTTATGCTCATAGGTATGGCAGTTAGAATATTATTATGCAAAGTTATTTCATCAAATTCATTGCTTATTATCTATGGAATAATCATTATTGTTATTGCTGGAAAAAATCTGTTGTTTCATAAGGAACATAAACTACCACAAGCATTTCTAATTGCAATTCTAATTATAGCTGGCATAATTCATGATATGTTTGTGTCTAGTGGAGCATTGCTTGTGGTATATGCAACACAGGTACTAAAAGATAAAGAGGAATTTCGTGCTACGGTTGCTCCGGTATGGATTGTACTTAATTCAATTCTTCTAGTATCTCAAATACAAGCTCACTCTTTTAATTATGATAACATAAAATTAATTTTACTAAGTATAATTCCACTAATCGTTGCTACGTGGATTGGTAAAAAACTTAAAAGAGAGTTTCACAGAAGGTATTTCTCAATTTGACATACATCTTGCTAATTATATCAGGTATTTCATTGATAGTATAAAGGAGATATTGTGGCTATTACAATAAGAATGATAACAAAGCTAGTAGAACATTTAGATATGAAATTAGTTGCTGGTGAGAATGGACTTGATAGAGAAGTCACTTGGACTCATATGGTCGATAGTGATATTATTTCAGTTTTTCTACAGGGACAAGAACTAGTTTTCACAACAGGCATTGGCTTAAATGAAGACTAATCACTATTTGAACTTGTAAAAGATGTGTACCATAAAGGTGCGAGTGGTATAGTTATTAATATTGGACCATATGTTAAATCTATCGACCAGGATATTATTGACTTTGCAAATGAAAATGATTTTCCTGTGTTTGAAGTTCCATGGTCTGTACATATGGCTGAGATTATGAGAATTATATGCTTTGAAATAACCAAACAACAGCAAAACAGAATTGAGATTAGTGCTGCCTTAAGTAATGCTTTTTTGTGTCCAATACAAGAAGATTTATATGTTCCTATATTAATGAAAAAAGGGTATTTACCTAACAATTCATATGTAGTATCTATTATATATGTCAAAACGGAAAACATAGAAATTGAAGACAACCGTAGGGAGTCCATTGTTTCTCAATTAAGTGGATATATAAGGTGGAATTATAAAAATATTCTTACTTCCGTTCAGGATAAATATATATCTTTAGTATTTTGTAATTATAGTGATATTGAGTGTGATGAAATATCTAAAAATGTATTCAATAAATTATGTACTTGGTTATATAATGAAGAAAAAATAATAATGACAGTTGGTAATTATGTTTATAAATTAAATGATATTCATAAAAGTTATGAAACTGCGTGTCAACTAAACAAGCTATCATATTCTGAATGTATACAGGGAGAATTTGTGTCAGATGCAAATAAACTTGTTTTATACAGAAACATAGGTGCTTATAGAATATTGTTGTCACTTAAGAATAAAGATTCTATGAAGGCATATGTTGATAATACTGTGCGTCCACTTATAGAATATGATGAAACACATGGGACAGATTTATCAGGAGAGTTGATGTGTTACATAAGACATGACTGTAGCCTTCAAGATACTGCTGATGCTTTATTTATTCATAAAAATACAGTAAATTACAAGATAAACAAAGCTGCTGATATTTTAAATATGGATATTACCAAGTTATCAACAAGATTTGAAATAAACCTAGGATTTATGGTTAATGAAATACTGAAAATATAGTATATGTACTTGAGTACAAAAAATATTAAACTTTAGCACATTGTAAGTATAATTTTTGTGTGCTAATAAAATAGACGTCTTTGTTTTATAAATAAGTCTATTATCAAAATAAGTAAATTATGAAAACAGGAGGAAAATATTATGAGTTTAACAGGAAAAGAAATCGCACAAATGCACAAGGATTATGTAATGCAGTCATGGTCAAAGTCAGGCGTAGATGCTTTACCAGTTGAAAGAGCAGAGGGCATTTATTTTTATGATTATGATGGAAATAAATATGCTGATATGGCTTCACTTCTAGTATGTTCAAATTTAGGACATGAGCTTCCTGAAATTGTTAAAGCTATCAAAGAACAAGCTGATAAAATGTGCTTTATGGCACCTGCATATGCATCTGAACCAAAAAGTGTTCTTGCAAAGAAACTTTCTGTTCATAGTATCTTTAGCTGTTAGTTTGTTATTTACTGCAAGTAACTATGTAACCAATACCATTCTATATGGTGCTGATGATTTAAATAGAAATATTCAATCTATATCAGAATTTCGTAACTGTGTATTTGATATAAGTGCTTGGCAATATTTAATTCTATTTGCTTTTAAGAAAGTTATTGGTGTACTAATTATTGCGTCAGTATTTTCTATGGTATTTATTTTAGTTTCAAGCCCTGCTTTAATGTACATTATTTCAGTTGGTTTTGTTGCTGTAGAATATTTGTTATACACGCTTATTCCGGCTTCATCAGCTTTTAATTATCCGAAGTATATAAATGTCTGTAATATTTTGAATAACAGTTTTATAGCTGACTATGTAAATTTAAATATGTTTTCAAATGCAGTAACTGCCTTTCCATTAGTATTATGTGTATTTGCTATTGTAGCTATTGTATGTCAGGCAATTACTTGCATAATTTTTAGTAATAAAAATCAAACTAAAAAGACCTCATTACTATCAAAATATTTTAAAAAAATTAAGTTTAAGCTATTTAAAATCAAAGGTAGCACTAATCTTCTCTTTGGTGAATCATATAAATTTTTAATACAAAACAAGATGGTTGTTTTAATTATTATACTTTTAGGTTTCGGTGTAGTAAATTCTATCGGTTCAGTAGCTTATAGCTATGTTGATCCTTCTGATGCTTATTACAAATCATATATGGAAAAATTAGAGGGTGATATAACAACTGACAAAGTAGATTTTATCAACAAGGAAGACAAGTATTTTACCGGTCTTGAAAATCGCATTGCAAGTATTGAGATTGAAACTAACCTATCCGACAATGCAAAAAGTGCAGTAATTACATCTATAAATAGTATAATAGAAACTAAGGGTGCTGCATTTAATAGAGTAAAACAACAATATGAAAGAATAAATAAGCTAAAGCAAATGGGTGTTAAACCAAGATTTATTGATGAAATTATTTATAATAATTTTGTTTCTAATGGTATAAGAGAATGGAACAATTTCGCTTTACTGTTCCTTGTATTAATTATTATGTTACCTGTAATTTATACTTGTGAATATAAGAACAATATGATTTATCTTATTCGACCTACTAAGAATGGTAAAACTTCTTCTTTTATTCGCAAAAATCTGATTTCTTTCTTTGCATTGATTATTTCATTTATTACTGTATATTTGCCATACTTTATAAGATTTATACATACATATGGTACAACTAGCTTTTCTACTTCCATTAAGTGCTTGCTGGCTGAAGACAAGGGACTATCACTATCAATTATAGGTACAGTTATCTTATCATTAGTATGTTATTTTATACTTGCAATTTTTGCCGTATCTCTTATTAATTTAATTTCAGTATTGATAAAAAATAATCTAATGGCTATGTTGTTATCATCAGCATTGCTTTTAATTCCTAGTTTTGCTATTGTGAATTCAGAAACCATAAGATTTGGAAACTTCTTAGTAAATAATAGTATGATTGTAGTAACTATTATTTTAGTAGTTTGTATTGTACTTTCAGTTATATTTGCCTTGATAAGTCACAGGATTTATAAGGAGGAATAAAATGCCTAAACTAGAAATAACAAATATAAGCAAAACATATAAAAAGGGTACTGTAAAGGCACTTGATGATTTTAGTGTAACACTTACTCCAGGTGTATATGGACTACTTGGTCCTAATGGTGCAGGTAAGTCAACATTAATGAACATCATTACTGATAATCTAAATTCTGATATTGGCAAGGTACTTTATAATGATGAAGATATTAAGAAACTAGGCAAGAATTACAGAACTGTTCTTGGTTATATGCCTCAGCAACAAGGTCTTTATGATGACTTTACTCTTAATCGATTCTTGTGGTATATGTCAGCACTTAAAGGCCTTAAGAAAAAAGAAGCAAAGGATAAAATCACTTCACTTCTTGATACTGTTAATTTAACCGATTCAGCACACAAAAAGCTAGGTGGTTTTTCCGGTGGTATGAAACAAAGAGCATTGATTGCTCAAGCGTTACTTAATGACCCAAAGATTCTGATTCTTGATGAACCTACTGCCGGTCTTGACCCAAAGGAAAGAATTAGAATTCGTAACTTTATCAGTGAAATAGCTGAAGATAAAATTGTTTTGATTTCAACTCATGTTGTATCTGACATTGAATTTATTGCCAAGGAAATTATCCTACTAAAGCAAGGCAAACTTGTGTCACATGATACTTGTCCAAACCTTGTAAGTGAAATTGAAAACAAGGTGGTTGAAGTTGAAATTGATAAGGAAGAACTAAAGTATTATCAAGATAATTACAGAGTTTCTAACCAATATCATAATGGTGAAAAGATTGTTGTTAGATTAGTGACAGATAACTCTCCTGAAAATCACTATTCTATAATTGTAAAATCAACCCTTGAAGACCTATACCTTCATGTCTTTGAACAGGGATTGTAATAAAATTACTTATAACTAGATTTTTTTAATAAACACCTTCCTAAAAACCACAGCATCATATGGTTGTGGTTTTTTGCTAGTTAATAATTTCTTAAAAGTATAATTTCTCAACTTTCTTGAAATAAATCGTATAATCTGTTATATTAAAGTAGGGGTGAATTAATGCTAAAAATTGCAGTTGTGGATGACGATATGGTATTTGTAAATAAGTTGTCCAATATTATAGCTAAGACTTGTAATCAGTCAAAAATGGAATATACATTACAGAAATATTCAAACGGTATGGATATTTTATCTAACTATTCACAGTTTCATTTAATTTTTCTTGATATTGAAATGCCTTTCTGTAATGGTATTGAAACTGCTGAAAAAATAAATAAATTAAAAGGTAATTCTCAAGTACCTTTATTTGTATTTGTTACAAGTCATGATGAACTTGTTTTTGAAGCACTAAAAAGTTATCCTTATACTTTTATCAGAAAAAGCAGTATGGAAACTGATGTAGCTGAATGTATAAAGCATATTAATGATTCTTTAAGAATAGATGACAATACTATCTTTTTACATGCAGGTAGAAAGGATGTAGCTGTTAATGTTGATGATATTATTTTTCTGGATAAAATTAATAATTATGTGATTTTCCATACTGAAAACGGTGATTATAAAGTAAGAAGTAATATTAATAAAGAATTCAAAAAGATTTGTGATTACGGGTTTGTTAGACCACACATTGGTTATGTTGTTAATAATAATTATATTCAATACATAGCCAGTGACAGTATTTTATTAAAAAACAATGTTAGTGTTCCTCTTAACAAGAAATACAAAGAAGCAGTGAAAACTGAATTCTTCAACTGGATAGGTGATAGGGATGTTTAATTATGTTTTTGAAATAACCGTCAATTTATTACAGTCTATTTATTTTGTGGGATTCTTTCTGTTATTCTTAGGTGGTAAGTTTTCAACAAGAAAGAATATAATTCTTTTATCAATATTTATTGCACTTAATTTTGCAGTTCTAACATATTTTACATACAATCACCCTAACATTGTTATGCTTGATATGTTTATAGGAATTATATTATATGAAATATATTGTATTACTTGCCTTAAAGGTGAATTGGCAATTAAGCTAATACTTCCATTTATAGTATCGTTAATAAATACTATCATATCATATGGTTTTGTTTATTCATCGTCCATAATTTCCGGTGTAACTTTTGAAGAATTAATTACAAAGTCAAGCTTGTTTAGATATTTATTTGTTATTCTTGCTAATCTAACCACGATGGTAGTTCTATTTATAATGTGGCAAACTAAAGCTAAAGCATATAGCTTGAAGAAAGTTTCTAATGTGATTGCATTTGTGGCTATACCACTATTAGCTATGATGATTTTGTACATAACTATGTATGTAATGATACTTACAAATTTCCAATCTAACATAATTATCTTACTTTCAATTATTTGTGTCAGTATGATTGTAATTGCAGGAATAGTTTGGTTTATGATAGCCAGAATAAATAAGGATAATGAAATTAAAACTAAACTATTATTATCAGAACAAAAAGCTAATTTATATAAACAAAATATAATCAGTTCTAATAGCCAAATTGAAACTATTAAATTGTTAAAACATGATATGAAGAATAATATTTCCTGTATTGATGCTTTAATTGAAGAAGAAAATTATGATGAAGCACATAATATCTGCCATAGCTTAACTAATAAGTACACATCTATAGGAACAATAGTAAATACTGAAAATTATTTATTAAACGCAGTACTAAATGTTGAAATTGAAAAAGCTAAAAGCTATGGAATACCCGTTAAACTAAGCATTACTAATGACTTAAAAATGTTTAAAAACAGTTCTGATATTATTTCATTAATCGGTAATATTCTTGATAATGCAATTTCATATTTATCTAAGAACAAAGTAAAAAACAATGAAATTAATTTTTCTACAGGGTATGAAGGTTCTTATTCCGTCATAAAATGTAGAAACAATATACTTGATTCAGTATTATTTAATAATCCTTCACTAAAAACCGATAAGAAAGATAAAGATAATCATGGTAAAGGAATCACAATAATTAATAGCATTGCTCATAAATATAATGGAGATGTAATTATAAAAGAAAGAAATAAAGAATTTATAATTACTGTGATTTTGGATAATAGAAGTTTACCAGAAAACCTCTGATTTTTACCAAGTTAATACATAGTGTGTGAAAATGTGCTACTCTTTTCGTAGGTGATGTGTATATGTTACATAGACTTTCCGAAAGAGTAGCACTTTCTGTTTGTAATGATAGTGATAAAGTTCCACTTGATATATATATTTATGGTTTTGAACTGTTAGTATCATCTGTAATTGAAACAATTAGTCTATTGTTAATTGGACTTTGTACGGGAAAATTAATAGATGCAATAATTTTTATTATTTCTTTCTCAAGCATAAGAGTATTTAGTGGTGGTTATCACGCAAACTCTTATTTAAAGTGTTTTATAGTAACAGTTGCATATTATTTGTTAGTTCTATTTTCTGCTGATATTATGCTAGCTTTCCCTAATAGAACAATTATATTAATCGCTATTATAACTTTGCTTTTATCCTTTATATTATTCATCTTAATGAGTCCGGTAAAAAGCAAAGGCAAATCAATATTAAATTATAAAAAGCAAAAGATACTTTCAATCATTTCTCTATGTATAAACGCTATATTGCCAATCATCTTGTTAACTATTTATCAAAACAACATATTAATCATTGTATATCCTACAATAATATGTGTGGATGTGCTGATTATTATAGAAAGTTTGAAAAGAGGAGATGAAAAAAATGAAAGAAAAGATTAGTGAGGCACTTAAGAAAATGTCTTTACATGCAGTAAAGGTTTCTTGCAATACTGCATCATTCAATTTCTCAGGTCAACCAAAAGAACCTGAATCACTAAAGAAATATATTTCAAATAGAAATAAGTAATAATAAGTACAATTAATACTACTTATAAAAATTACTGGATTTTTATTTGTTATAACTTACACACCTTTGAAAAGTCACAACAGAAATGTTGTGGCTTTTCTATTTTTTCAAAATAATTATAAATTTTGCAACACTTTAAGATTTTCAAAAGTATTATTAATAGATAGAGGTATTATTCTATTATTTAAGCAATTAATTTGTTCAAATTAATAATTATTTTATCCAACATTTGTATAATATGACAATTGATTTTATTATCCATTGGCATATAATATAGCTAAAGATACGGAGGTGTCTGTTATGAAAAGAAATTTATTATTTGTTAGTTTTATAATATTAGCAATTCTTTTTACCGGTTGTTCTTTTAAGGATTATAATAGTACTTATAAGAATGAAGAAGGTTATTCTAATTACATAAGCAACAGTAAAACCGGTTGTAAAGATATGAACAGTTTTGGATTGGTTAGCAATTTGGAAGATGAAAAATCACAAGAATACTATAAAAAGAATTCTCGTGTATGTGGTGATTATTTAATTACCAACTATCTTGACGGTGTTTGTATCAATCGTTACTTAGGCCATAATAATACAATTAAAATACCTAAAACTTTAGACAATAAACCTGTTATTATGCTAGGAAACTTTATCAGTAATGAAAAGTATAATGGTGAAAATCAAATTTACGGAGCATTTGCAGGTATTAAAGACTGTAAAATCACAATTCCATCAACAGTAAAATATGTTACTAGCGATGTACTTTGGGTTTCTTGCGATGGAGATACAACCGGATTTACCGGCAAGTATGAAAATGACTTTGCATCAGTTAAAATTGATAAAAACAATCCATATTATACTTATATAGATAATATTATATATACTAAAGATATGAAAACTTTATTATACATAAATTTTTATGATTACTATAATAATGAAGATGGCGAAGATTTTTATATAGTTGCTGATAATATTGAAAATTTTGAACCTATAAATCAAATGTTATATGGTAATTATCCAATTTATTTTGGCAAAAATATCAAGAAAATTGATGCTGATTTCGGAACAGAAGATTCAGGAAATGTTCTTGTTTATTGTTATAAGGGTACCGTAGCTGAAAAATGGGCAAAAAATAAAGGTATATACTATGCATTTAATGATAATGATACCACAACTTCTGTGACAATAAAAAGCGACTTGATGGCAGAGGAGGATATAAAGCTACATACAAAGGCAAAGATAATCTTGTAATTATTAGCATTGATGGTAATGGAGAGCCTAGACGTTTAAGTATTGTTACTGATACTAATGATGGAAATTGCTTGTTTGGTGGAGAATATACATACAATGGTAATGATAAAAAGTCTATTACTGTAGTGATTGATTATGTGTACAGGAAAAGAGTAGCTAAGGCCGGACTTGATAGTATAAAGAAAGGTGATAAGATTGTTTTTCACCAAGAATGAAATAAAAAAGTGAGGTTGTTATGAAAAAAGGTAGAATGATATTAGTGTTAGTTTTAACATTAATTTTGATAACACTTAGTGGTTGCTTTTATAAAGACTACTGTAATGACAGTAAAAGATTTAGATTCTGTATTAGCACTTAAATAAAATCATAGTATTAAAGCCTTGGAAATAATCCAAGGCTTTTTATATAATTAAAACATTTTTCCTTTATAAGGCTTTGTAGGTAACATTTCAAAATCATATGTTTTCAATTCTTCTAAAGTAATGTTACTGTGACAACCTTCATGCACCATAAGGTTAGAATCTTCACCAAGTTGCACAACAACCACAGGTGTATTAGTACCATAAGCATAACCACATTCCCATGCTGTACCACTGTCACTGTAACCTCCATAATAAAGCATTACAACAACATCAGCCCAATCAATGAACTTCTTATCATTCATAAATGTTTCTTTTGACCACCAAGACTGCTGAGTATTTTCATCAGTTCTGACTTCATTTAGTCTAGGGGAGAAGAGAGAAAAACCTCTTTCTGTAAGTATCTTTTCTGCTATCTTAACATTCTCTAATTCTTTTTCATTAAAGAATGGACTTGCTAAATAAATTTTCATTTTACTTTTCCTTATCTTTCTTTGGTTTTACATTAGCTAATGGATTACTCTTTGATGCATCTTCAAGTTGCTTATTAGATAGGTGAGTGTATATTTCGGTTGTGCCTAAATTTTCATGACCTAAAATATCTTTCAGCACTCTAATATCCACATTACCATGCTGATACATAAGTGTTGCAGCAGTATGTCTTAGCTTATGACAACTATAACCCTGACTATCCAGTCCAATCTTTTCAAGATATTTATACACCATAGCTTGTACGGTTTTAGGACTCATTCTTTTTAATTGAGAAGATATAAACAAAGCCTTTTTATCTTTTAAACCATCAGCAGGTCTAACCTTTAGATAATCATTAATAGCATTTATACAAGCATTATTAAGATAAACAATTCTTTCTTTGTTACCTTTACCAAGAACTCTAATAGTATTGTCGTTGCGAATATCAGTTACATTAAGTCCTACAAGTTCAGATAATCGCAAACCACAATTTAAGAAGATTGTTATAATTGCATAATCTCTTTCTTTATGTTTACCTTCAACTGCATTAAGTAATTCAAGACTTTGTTCAAGAGTTAAATACTTTGGCAAAGCCTTTTTCTGTTTTGGCATTTCAAGTTCTTTTGTAGGGTCATAATCTAACAAATGCTTTTTAACTGTTAAATAATTAAAGAAAGTCCGTAGGGTAGAGGATTTTCGTGATCTACCTGCTGCTTTCATATTTCTATCACTTATCAGATAATTCATAAATTCATAAATATCGGTTAAAGTGATTTCTTTTAAAAAAACAATATCAACATCATCAATTTTAATCTTATCAAAATCGCATTTAACATCACCACGAAGAACTTTAATAAATCTTAGGAACATTCTTAAATCTAAATAATATTCATTTATTGTTCTGGGAGATTTTTCTTTTATAGTTTGTAAATAGAACAAAAAATCTTTTACAATATCCGGTGCTTCATCTCTAAAATTTACTGCCAAATTTTCACCTTCTTTAATTTTAAATTCTGAATATTTAAATGAGAGGGATAGGAATCTATTTATATACAATATTATACAAAATGAATATTTTGTATAATTTGGGGGAGTCCTAAATAAGAATAGAGGCTACCACTATATAATTAAGGACTAATCCCATAAATACTACGATTTTGCAAAATACTGTATCTATAATGAACCTATCAATCTATTGGAATTATACTGCCAATATCAATCATAGTGTTTTCAGTTAAGCTGAGCAATTCCACATTATGATTTTGTGCAAAAGATTTTATACTTTCATAATCAGGATGCAATTCTATATTTCCTGTAAACACTAATGTATTTCTATTGTATTTAAATGAACTGCCACCAATAAATCCATAATCTGTTCCCGGTAATTCTATGTAACCTTGCCTTATTAGTAATACATCCATTTCATTTCTACATGACTTGTAAATAGATTTATCTGAAGTGATTATAGCATTTTCATTTACAATACAAGTTGAGCATTTTGTATAGCCTTGATTTACATTAATGATTTTTAGATTGTCCTTAACAGCCATTTGTAAGACTTCATCTGCAATAGTTTTAGAATTACAAATTAGCTTATCGTTTAGTACAACACAATTTAGCTTTACATTATTTGGATAATCTTTTTCTATATTTTTGTTAATTTCAATTACATTTGGAAAATACTTTTTGAGATTTTCTTTAAGGCTTGTACATTCTTTAAGAACAAATACTGTATCTTTATTATAATGTAAAAATTGTAAATCTGTATGGTATTGTTCAAATGTTAACAGTTTACTTAAATTTTCAGATGGTAGGACTTTTACTCCTAACTCCTCTACCCTCTTTACCAATTCTTTATTATTAGTTGACATAACAACTAATTTCGCATTATCTTCAGGTAAATTAGGTTTAAAATTACTCATCAAGCATTGCCTCATAGGCTTCTCTAATGTTTTTTACTCCATATATTGTTGCAGTATCAGAGCTTACATTCTTTAAATTGTGATATGGAATAATGATTTTTGTAAAACCTAATCTTGATGCCTCATTAATTCTAGCTTGAGCATTTGCTACAGAACGAATTTCCCCACCAAGACCAATTTCACCGAATGCAAGTGCATTTTCAGGAATCGGAACATCCTTTAAGCTACTGATTAATGCCATAGCAACTGACAAATCAACAGCCGGTTCATCAAGTCGCAAACCACCAACAACATTAATATAGGTATCACTATTAGAAAAATAGAAACCTGCTCTCTTTTCAAGAACTGCAATAATAAGTGCTAGTCGGTTATAGTCATAGCCTGTTGACATTCTTCTAGGTGTACCATAACCGGAAGTTGTAACAAGTGCTTGAATTTCTGCTAAGATTGGTCTCGTACCTTCCATAGTGCAAGCAACACAAGTACCTGAAACATTATGAGGTCTTCCTGAAAGCAACATCATTGATGGATTTTCCACTTCTGAAAGTCCTTTATCTGTCATTTGGAATACACCGATTTCATTAGTAGAACCATATCTGTTTTTAACTGCTCTTAAAATTCTGTATGACATTTGCTTGTCACCTTCAAAATAAAGAACTGCATCAACAATATGTTCCAAAACTTTAGGACCTGCAATAGAGCCTTCTTTGTTTACATGACCAACAACAATAGTAGGAATATCAAGGTCCTTTGCAGTGTGCATAAGTAGATTTGTACATTCTCTAACTTGTGTTACAGAACCCGGTGATGAATTTAGTGTAGTTAAATTCATAGTTTGGATTGAGTCAATCATAACTAGATCAGGCTTTTCAATCTTAATTTGTTCTGCAACAATCTCAACATCAGTTTCGGTCATAATGTAAATGTTTCCATTATTTACACCTAGTCTTTGTGCTCTAAGTTTAAGTTGTCTTTTTGACTCTTCACCTGACACATAAAGTATCTTTAGTGAATCACCAAGCTTTTCACAAATTTGAAGTAATATTGTTGATTTGCCGATACCGGGATCACCACCAAGTAGTACAAGGCTACCTTTAACAATACCACCACCAAGAACTCTATCTAGCTCTTCAGAGCCTGTGTTATATCTTTCTTCATCATTAGTATCAATAGTATTTATAGTTACAGGTTTTGAGTATGAGGACTTAGTAATACTTTTCTGAACTGTTGAGGCTTTTTTGTCAACTAATTCTTCATTCATAGTGTTCCATTCACCACAGGAAGGGCATTTGCCATACCATTTAGGTGATTCATAGCCACACTCTGAACATATATAAACACTTTTAATTTTTGCCATAATTACATTCCTTTATAAATTTGAATTCATTAATCCTTGAAAGAGGCAATAAGAAAATTTCTTTTGATATTCTTTGTCACATAGTAAATATGTTTCATTTTCATTTGATAAGAAACCACATTCCACAATTATTGCTGGTACTTTTGCATTATCTAAGAGAAAAATACCGTTGGATTCTTTGCTAATTCTTTCGTTATCATTTTGCAAATTTGATACAACAGAAGTTGTAATATTATCTGCAAGAACTTTAGAAAGTGGATTTTGTTTTGAATAAAAAACTTGAGTGCCTGAGCAAGACTTTGCCGGAAAAATATTTTGATGAATACTAATAGCTACATTCTTAAGACTACTGTTATAAATATCAAGTCTTTTGTACATATCGGACTTTTTTCTTTTAGCTATTGTATCAAGCGATTTATCTGCAATATCATTTTTGTCATTACGAGTTAAAACAGTATCATAACCATTTAGTTTAAGAATATCATTAAACTTTAAACCAAATGATAAATTAACATCACTTTCATAAACATTATTTACTCCAACTGCTCCGGGGTCTTCCCCACCATGACCACAATCAATTACTATTACTGAATTTTTCTTGCTTTCAGTTGTATTAGTCATAACCGAACTTTGGCTTACTGCTGTAAATATCATAACAATAAAACAAAGTATCAGTGTTGTGGACAGTACAAAAATATAACCTTTTCTTCTCACCATATCAGCTCCTATTACTGTATATGCAGAGAAAATAGAAATAGACTTTATACAAAATATATTATAGCACACATAACAACATTTTTGTTGTGATTTGCAATAATTTTTTATTATTTATAAAAAAGAGCATATAATCACATAAGTAGCTGATGTGATCCCCAAAAAGTTAGACTTTATATAGCGTAGTAGTTTTATGACTGCTACGCTATTTTTATGCAGCCAAGGTGTTGAGACGATACTGTATCGAACTCATCCACCCAAGTTTCTCTTTAATTCTTTTTAAGTAAAATAAAGCACATCTTCTGCTTACACTTTGTATTTATCTAAAATTAAAGCAATAATTTTGAATTCAGACTTTTTGGGTACAATATGATTATCATTTATTAGGAGGTAAATACATTGGAAAGACGAATTTTAACAGAAGAAATTATTGACGATTATAGGAATAATTTAATACTACAAGAAAAAAGAGTGGCAACAATTGAAAAATATATTCGAGATATAAGAGCATTTTCAGTATATATACAAGACAAGACCATTACAAAAGAAATCGTAATTGCTTATAAAAGTCACTTGCAAGAAAATTATGCAGTACGTAGCGTAAATTCTATCCTTGCAAGTATCAACAGTTTGTTTGCATTTTTGAATTGGTTTGATTTAAGAGTAAAATCCTTAAAACTTCAACAAAAAGTATTTTGCTCTGAAGAAAAAGAACTAACAAAAGCCGAATACAAGCGACTTTGTGATGTGGCGAAGCAAAAGAAAAATCAGAGATTGAATTTAATTATTCAAACAATTTGTGCCACTGGTATCCGTGTCAGTGAGTTGCAATATATCACAATTGAGGCAGTAAAGTGTGGTGAGGCAGTTGTAAATTGCAAGTCAAAAACACGCTCAGTATTTATTATAAAGAAATTAAAACAAAAATTGCTCCGCTATGCAGCGAAGCAAGGAATTAAAAGTGGTATGATTTTTGTAACGAAAAGTGGCAAGCCAATAAATCGCACGAATATTTGGCGAGAAATGAAATCTTTGTGCAAAGATGCAAACGTCAATTCACAAAAGGTATTCCCACATAATCTTCGACACCTGTTTGCACGCACATTTTATGGCATTGAAAAAGATATTGCAAAACTTGCTGATATTCTCGGTCATAGTAGTATTGACACAACCCGAATTTATATTATTTCCACCGGTACAGAACACCGTCGCCGTATGGAAAATATGCACTTAATAATTTAGCCTTAAAAGAAAAAATCCACCTAAATCGGTGGCGAATAACATAATCGATATTATGTTGTAAAACATACTTAAATTTTTATTTTATTATAACATATTTCGTATCAATTTACAATACTACATATATAGCAAAGTTTGAGATATGTCAAAATTATCATTTAAACAAACACGAATAAGCCTTATCAAAAATTTTTCTTGACAAGGCTTAGTTTGTTATACAAATTTTCAGTTTTTGACACCTGCACTTAAATTGTAGGTGTCTTTCTTTTTGCCTTTTATACAACATAATATCGATTATGTTGTATTTAGGATGATTAAAGCGTGATAAAACAAGTTAAATCAAAACAGCGTGTAGCTGAACACGGTGAGGTTTTCACATCTGAGCGTGAAGTAAAAGCAATGTGCGATTTGGTCTCACATGAATGTGACCGAATTGACAGCCGTTTTCTTGAACCTGCCTGTGGCAACGGCAATTTTTTAGCCGAAATCCTCACAAGAAAATTGGCAACTGTAAAAAGATTATACAAAAGCAAGCCTTACGATTTTGACCGATATTCCGTTCTTGCCGTTTCAAGCATATATGGCGTGGATATTATGCAAGACAACACCGAAGAGTGCCGTAAGCGACTGTATTGCATTTGGGAAAAGGAATATAAAACCATTTGTAAAAAGCAATGCAATGATGATACTCGCAAGTCGGTTAAATACATTCTCCAGAAAAATATTCTATGTGGAAATGCATTAACACTTATGTGTGTTGACGAACAACAAAACGACACTGATATTCCAATAGTTTTTCCTGAATGGAGTTTGATGCTCGGCACTAAGATGAAAAGACGAGATTTTCGTCTTGATGTTTTACTAAAAGCAAATGAAAAGCCAACCAATAAACAAAAATCTTTATTTGATACCGATGATGATATATCTCGATATTTATCTAAAAATCCCGTTACGGGAGAATATATGGCGGAACCTATAAGAGAATATTCGCCAACAAATTACAGGAGGATATGGGAAAATGGCTGATTCTTTTTTTGACAGAATTTATAAAAATAAGGTGCAACATACACCGGATGTGTTAAGTTGTTTATCTAATCTTTCAAATGACGAGGTTTTCACTCCACCGGATGTAGTTAATCAAATGCTTGACCTTTTACCGCAAGAGTTGTTTACAGACCCAAACACAACATTTTTGGACCCAGCATGTAAAACAGGTGTTTTTCTTCGTGAAATCGCAAAGCGATTATTAGTAGGCCTTGAAGATAAAATTCCTGATTTACAGGAGCGTATTGACCATATATTTCATAAGCAACTATATGGAATTGCAATTACGGAACTGACAAGCCTTTTATCCCGTCGCAGTCTTTATTGCTCAAAATATCCTAACGGCCCATATTCAATTACGAAATTTGATAATCCCGAGGGCAATATTCGTTACAGAAGGATAAATCACACTTGGGTAAACGGAAAATGCAAATATTGCGGTGCAAGTGAAAAGCAATGGAGCAGAGAAGATACTCTGGAAACCTATGCTTATGAACTAATACATACAGACAATCCGGAAAGGTTATTCAATATGAAATTCGATGTAATAATATCTAATCCGCCGTATCAGTTAAATACTGAGGGAAATAATAATGGTGCACAAGCAAGACCAATATACCAAGAGTTTGTTTCAAAATGTGTTCAATTATCCCCACATTATATTACTATGATTACACCTTCAAGATGGTTTGCAGGTGGCTGGGGATTAGATGATTTCAGAGATTATATGATTAATTGTAACAAAATAAAAGAAATACATGACTATCAAAAATCATCTGACTGTTTTATGGGTGTTGAAATTAAAGGAGGCGTAAGCTATTTTTTATGGGAAAATGATTATTTTGGAAAATGCACTCTATACTCTCACAATGATAGAAGTATCACATCATCATCTGTGAGATACTTAAAGGAAAAGAACTGCGATATACTAATAAGACAGAATGAATTAGTTTCTGTGTATTTGAAAATAATGTCTGTAGAAAAACAATTTAAATCATTTAGTTCAATAGTGTCTGGCAGAAGTCCATTTGGTTTTAATACAAATCACAAAGGCAATAAACAAAAAGATAGTGATACTGATTTGGTGTATTTTGAACGAGATGGTTTCAATTATATGCCACTTAATAAAGTTACAGTTGGAATTGAACATATTGGAAAATATAAAATTTTCACACCAAAAGCCGCTGAAGATGGCTTACTGCCAGGTAAAGTAATAGGTAAACTTACTAACGGAGATCCAAATATGATCTGCAGTGGCACATATTTAATGATTGGACCATTTGATAATGAAATTGAAAGAAATAATTGCAAAACATATATGCAAACTAAACTATTCAGATGTTTAGTTGCGATAAATAAGGTTTCTCAGAATGCGTCTTATAAAGTTTATAAATTCGTACCTCTTCAAGACTTTTCAAAACCTTGGACAGACGAAGAACTTTATGCAAAGTATAATTTGTCACAAGAGGAAATTAACTTTATTGAAACTATGATTAAACCTATGGAGTGAGATTACTATGGCAAATAATATTAGTCTATCTGACATTCTACACAACCGTCCTGTTGTTGTGCCTACGATTTATGGCTATACATTGCCTACCGTTGCCGACCATAACGGCTACATAAAAATCGGATATACTGACCGTGAGGATACCGAGGCAAGAATTAAAGAGCAGTTGCATACTGCTGCAATTCCGTTCAAAGTACTGTTCAAAGAATCGGCTATGCGTTCCGATGGAACTTGTTTTACCGATAAAGACATTCACCGACTGCTAAGGCACAAAGGCTTTCGCCAGCTTAACGAGGGCAAAGACCGTAACGAATGGTTTTGTTGTTCGGAAAAAGATGCTCTTGAAACCATAGAGGAAGTAAGAACAGGCGTTCGATTTGAAGGTCAGCGTACGTGGAATTTTTCTATGCGCAAAGAACAGCAAACTGCCGCTCAAATGGCAAAAGACTATTTTGAGAAATCCAAGTTAGAAGATCCAAACCATCCACCTAAATTTCTGTGGAATGCTAAAATGCGTTTCGGTAAAACTTTTGCTACATATCAACTTGCAAAATCAATGGGTTTCAAAAGAATTTTGATACTCACCTTTAAGCCTGCTGTTGAGTCTGCTTGGCAAGAAGATTTATCACACCATATCGATTTTGCCGGCTGGCAGTTTGTTTCAAACAAAGAGGCAAAATTTGATGCAAAAGAGCTTGACGAACAATTTAATGAGTGCAACGGCACAAAACCGATTGTTGTTTTCGGTTCATTTCAGGATTTGCTTGGAACTAACAGTGCCGGTGGCATTAAAGCAAAAAATGAATTTATACACACAACAAACTGGGATTTAGTAGTATTTGACGAATATCATTTTGGTGCATGGCGTGAAAATGCAAAAAATCTTTTTGAAAAATTTGATGAAGAAAATAACGATTTTGATATTGAAAAGTATCAAAATGAAGAAGCCGGTAACGCAATTAACGAATCATTTTTGCCTATATCCGCTTACCATTATCTCTATCTTTCCGGTACACCGTTTAGGGCATTAAATTCCGGTGAGTTTTTAGAGGACCAGGTTTTTAACTGGACATATTCCGACGAGCAATCGGCAAAAGAAAATTGGGTAAGCAAGTCCGAGGATAATCCTTATGCGGCACTGCCTAAGATGATTATGCTTACATACAAGGTACCGGATTCTATTACCAATGTTGCCACAAACGAGGGATATGATGAATTTGATATAAACGAATTTTTCCGTGCCGAATGTGAAGAAAAGGACAACCCCGAAAGTGCTAGATTTGTATATGAGGATTATGTACAAAACTGGCTGAAAATGATACAGGGCAACTATATGCCGGTAGATGGCTTAAAGCTGGGTGCAGAAAGACCACCAATGCCCTTTTCAGACACTACTTTGTTGAATGTGCTTTCGCATACGCTTTGGTTTTTGCCGAATGTTGCAAGTTGCTATGCAATGTATAATTTACTTCGTCAAAGACAAAATAATTTCTTTGATGACTATAAAATTATTGTATGTGCCGGAACAAAGGCAGGCATAGGTATTGACGCATTGGCACCGGTACTCCATGCTATGGACGATCCACTTAAAACGAAAACAATCACCCTCTCTTGTGGCAAACTCACAACAGGAGTTACGGTAAGGCCATGGGCAGGTGTATTTATGCTGCGTAATTTGAAATCGCCGGAAACCTATTTTCAAACAGCATTTCGTGTACAGTCCCCTTGGGAGGTAAAAGATAAACATGGCGACAGAGTAATTGTAAAAAAAGAATGTTATGTATTTGACTTTGCATTAGAGCGTGCATTGCGCCAAATTTCGGATTATTCCTGCCGTTTAAAAGTTGATGATACAAGCCCGGAACAAAAGGTGTCAGAGTTTATAAACTTTCTGCCGGTTCTTGCTTTTGATGGTTCGTCAATGAACAGAATTGATGCACAGGATATACTTGATATTACATATGCCGGTACGTCTGCAACCTTGCTTGCAAAGCGTTGGCAAACAGCATTGCTTGTGCATGTTGATAACGATACACTCAAAAAATTACAAAGCAATCAAGATGCTTTGGATGCTCTTATGAATATTGAGGGTTTCCGATCACTTAATTCAGAAATTCAGACAATTATAAACCGCTCAGAAAAGGTTAAAAAACTTAAAAAAGAAAAAGGCGACAATCTTACAAAGCAAGAGAAAAAAGAACTTTCCGAAGATGAAAAGAAAGCAAAGTCCTTACGTAAGAAGGTTCAAGAAAATCTGCTAAAACTTGCCGCCCGTATTCCTGCTTTTATGTATTTAACCGATTATCGTGAACAGACAATTAAAGATGTTATTACACAAATCGAACCTGAACTTTTCAAAAAGGTGACGGGACTATCGGTTAAAGATTTTGATGTTCTCTGTTCTATCGGTTTGTTTGACCCTGAAAAGATGAATCAAGGTATTTTTGGATTTAGAAAATACGAAAATTCAAGTCTTAATTATACAGGTATTGATAAACATGAAGGAGAGGCAATCGGTGGCTGGGATACCGTTCTTCGCCGCGAAGAATATGAGGAACTTTACTCAAAACAGCAAGCAACCATTTCCGATTTATCAGACACAATTGCTTCTTCTACCGAAACTAAAACGGTTACCAAAACAAGTGCCAAGGTAAATACAACTGTCAGAAAAACAGTTGAAGGTAAAAAGCAAGAAAAGCCACAAATTGACTGGGAACATATTCTTGCTGATGTAGGCATAGGTACAACTGTAACACATAAAATTTTCGGCGAAGGTACAATTTCTAAAATGGATAAGGCTAAAAAATACATTCATGTTAAATTCAAAAATGGCGAAAAACAATTTATTTTTCCTGATTCATTTATATCAGGCTTTTTAAGTGTGAAATAGAATTCAGAAATAAAATTAAGTCACAACCTACGGGTTTTTTCTCCATAGGTTGTGCCTTTTGTCATTTATAAATCACTTTTCCATTAACATTTCTATTTCTCAATCGCAAATACTATTTATATTTTCATACTCATAACTGATATTTTCTAATATATAAAAAGACTAATATCTAAATTTCAGATAAAGCCTTTTAGTCCCACAACAAGTGTTGTGGGACTTTTTTATGTATGAGACTTAGGAATAAGGATAAATCAAGATAACATAAGACAACTTATTTACAAACAAGACAACTTATCTACAAACAAGATAACATATCTACAATCAAGATAATTTATCTACAATTTTGCCATCTTCTATATAGATAACATAGTTACACTTTTCTGCAACCTTTTCATTATGGGTAACAAGGATAAGTGTTTTGCCTGACTCGTTGATTTCTTGCAACAGTTCCATTAGTTCTTCACCTGTAGTGCTATCCAATGCACCTGTAGGTTCGTCAGCTAGGATAATATCAGCATTTGACACTAAGGCTCTTGCTATTGCAACTCTTTGTTGCTGACCACCTGACAACTGAGTAGGCTTTTTCTTAGCATATTTCTCTATGCCAAGTCGTTTCATATAATAATTTACTCTATCCTTCTTTTCTTTATAAGGATACTTCTGACAGTTAAGTGGTAGCATAATGTTATCGAATACTGTGTATTCATCCATTAAAGCAAAGTACTGAAAAACAAAGCTGATAACCTGATTTCTTAGCTTACTTAACTGCTTATTCTTCATCTTGCTGACATCCTGACCTTTTAGGATATATTCACCGGAAGTCGGTGTATCCATACAACCAAGAATATTCAATAGTGTGGATTTACCTGAACCGGAAGGTCCCATAATTGCACAGAAGTCACCTTTTTCAATAGTTAGGTCAACACCGGCAAGTGCTTTTGTTTCGGAGTCACCTTTACCGTAAATTTTAGTAATATTCTTTAACTCAAGTATTTTCATATTATTTTCCTCCTATTAAATCCTTTGGTTGTACTTTTCTCAACTTAAACACAAGGGCAAGTATTGATGGTAAACACATAAGTAAGAATATACCTATACTAATTAGAACTACGCTACCGTTTAAATGGTAACTGGAAATAAAGTATGTTGATGACATTGCCATTTTACCACCTGCACAGTAAAGCATAGTATAAATTAGTGCTGAAAGGAATGCTAAAAGTGAAACAACAAAAAATTCACCACATATTAGTAATGATACTTTTTTTAATGAATAACCATTAGCCATTCGAATACCTATTTCATTTCTTCTCATGTACATGTGTGACATTATTAGAATTGATGTACCTATTGCAACAAATACCATTATTGCAATAGCGATAATAAGCCAGCCACTATTTTTCTCCAGATTTTCTTCATTTAATTGTACTAATTCTGATGAAATTACTTTTGGTTCTTGGATTATATTATATTTCTTTGCCAGATTATTAATAGTTGCTATTGCCTTATCTGTACTTACATTATCCTTAACAATAGAATAGAAGTGCATAATCGAACTTTCCATCATATAAATATCGGAATTTTCAACATAAGCAACCATTACTGCATTATCCAACATCATAATATCGCCACTTGTAACTTCGTTGTAAAACCATTTACTGTTTGGTTCAAGAATTCCAACAACTTTGTAATATTGATCTATAAAATCCTTATAAATATCGCCAACTTTAAGATTGTTATTATGGGCAAATTCACTGCCTATTATCATTGACAATGGTTTTTTCTTACTGCCATTTACCTTTTTGTTACTATGGTCATCATTGTTAAAATATCTACCGGATTTAATAATAATTTTCTTTAGCTTATTACAATCCTTGTCCACTGTAACCTTATCAATATCACTACTTAAATCAGCAAAAACATGTGTAGTTGGAGTTAAGAAATTATTATCCCAACCTGTAAAAGTTTCTACTACATTTGAATTTAAAACATCAGCTTTAAATTTGCTGAAATTCTTACTGTCTTCATTTTGTACTTCTATTTGTATTGTTCTACTTGGATTGGAATCAAGTTCCTTATAAACTGTATCTTTATCAGTTACAACTGATTGGATAGATATTACAGAAAGTAAAAAATACAAAATAGAAAACAATAATTGAAGAAATAACAGACAGTTAAACAACTTTCTCTTTGAAATACTTTTTAAAATTTCTTTCATATATTACTCACCCCTCTTTTGACTTTAAAGCTTCAGCCGGTTCTACTTTAATTGCCTTAATTGCAGGTATTAGTGTTGTGACAAGTGCAGTAACAAGTACCACAAAAAGACCTATCACAAGATTAGGCAAATATAGTTTTAAAGTGTAATTTGCAATACTGCCAACAATCAAACCTAATAAAAACTGTACAATAATGGCTATTATAAATGAAATAATTGCAAAGCCTATCATTTCTTTAAAAATCATTTTCATAATTGAACCATTTGTAAAGCCAAAGGCTTTTCGTACACTAATCTCATACTTTCTTTTTTCAATCCAAAAGACTGTTATATTTATTGCGAATATTATTGTAATTATGTATCCGATTAAAGCAACAAATAATAAAAAGTCAGGATTCTCTACAACAACCTTTAGAGAATTGTCATCTTGCAATTCACCTAAATAATCAAGTGTAAAATTATCAAAGAGCTTTTTACCTTCGGCATTTATTTGCTTTATATCTTGTGAATACTCACCTTTTTCGTTATAGATAACAAAAGAAATATCTTCTAAATCTCGTTGTAGGTTATTTTTAAAATAATTTTTTGGCATTGATGTACAAGGCATTATTATTCGATTATCCCAACTTGATTCTTCATTAGGAATACCGATTACACCTTTAATCAAATATTCTTCCTCTTCAATTTCTATGTACTTATTACCATTCCTTTCATAGGCTTTTTTTAATAGATTAGAGCCTAATACTACGACTTTATTCCCTTTTTTAACATCATCAGCAGTATAATAACTGCCTGAAATTAACGGATAATGCCATACATTATTATTTGTAAAGTATTCACCACTTACTTTATTATACACATTGACTTCACTTGCATCTGTATGCAACAATAAGTCATCTATAAACAAACCTGTATCATTATCAATTTTAGAAAACAACTTATTCATTACACTACTGTCACTACTTTTTAAAGCTGAATAGGTTATATCATATACTTTCGCTTTCTTTGGATTATATTGGTTTTTTGCCTTATCGGAATAATATAAATTTGAAACAAAGCTAGTTCCTAACGAAATTAAAAGAATTGAGGTTACTAATCCGAAAATTAAAAGTGCAGATAGCAACGGTGATTGCTTTATTCTTATTAAAAGTGATTTCATAATATTATCATCTCCTTAAAACTTACAATGTAATTTCTGCTCATATTAGAACAGCTAAAAAACTTTTTAATTAACATTGAAATTAAATACCACCTCTCATAATTTCATCTACTGTACAGCACATAATCATTCTTAATTGCTTTGTCTTGATGACATCTACAGTATAATCCTTTTAATAGTAATTTCTTGACTTTTGGTACAACAGGTATAAAAAATTGACGCAAATGCACAATTGACCTCTTTATTTGTTAAGGAAAAGATGGTATAATATAGCCAAAAGATAAATATGAGGTAAAGTATGAAAATAGCAATATGTGATGATGAGACATTATTTTTGTCCCAATTAAAAAGTAAAATTTATGAATATTCAAATAACCACAATTTAGAGCCGGTAGTAGATGAATATACCGTTGGCAGTAATTTGATTGATTCTAATATAAAATATGATATTATTATCCTTGACTACCAAATGGATAAAATTGATGGTCTGGAAACTGCAAGACAGTTGCGTAATGGGATTAATGAATTTGCTTGTATTATCTTTCTTACTAATTACGGAGAAATATCTATTGACGCTTATTCTGTGGATACATATAGATTTGTATTAAAAAGCACTCTTTGGGATGGACTTTACAATGCACTTGATGACTATAGAAAGCGTATGAATACAGGCAAAAGTATTTCTGTAAAATCTGACGGAAGTTATATAACCATTGATACAGATGAAATAGTTTTTATTGAGTCACAAAACAGAGTTACATCTATTCACCTATCTAACAATAATATTATTGAAACTAAAACACCTTTATCCTCTATCTTTGAGTCGTTACCTCATACCGACTTTTTTAGGGTACATAAGTCATTTATCGTAAGCTTTAGGTATATTACAAGAAGGGACTTTTCTTCCCTAAATGTTACCGGTTATGACTATGAGATACCTGTCAGCAGAAAATACACAGCCTATTTTAAAGAGGCTTACTACAATTATTTAAAGGAGTAATTTATGTTTTTAAATTGTTTTGTGGAATTCACTTGCATTTCCACGATTATATGGTTTGTATTACATTATGTAATGAATGTTAAATTTACTAAGAGATTTGTTATTGTACCGATAGTTACTTTTGCAATATCTTTTTATTTGCTTGTAGGTAAGTTTGATGAAAAATATATTTTTGGAACAGGGATATTATACTTATTACTGCCTATCCTTTTAGCAAAAGATTTGAAAAAAACAGTAGTCTTATACACGTCATTGTTGACTATTGTCTTATCTTATTTTATATTTGGTTTTATTTATTTTATAATGAATTTCTTTCAAATTCCTATAGAAGAAGAGGCTTATTGTTTAACTATGATAATCTCTATAATATTAGTTATAAAAATGATTAAAAAGATTGATATTGTTGGAATAATGAAACTGTTATCAACAAAAGTTAAGGTGATTTTATTAGTTTTTCTATGGGCACTATTTTGTTTTTACACTTTTATTAATGAATATCTTTCAGGTCAACGTCAGGAATTAATCCTAGCATATTCATTCTTTCTATACTTAATAATCTTTGGTTCAGGGCTTTTAATTTTTATGCTAATTAAAAATGTTAGGAAAAAGTCATAATATGAAAACCTAAGCAACATTATGGATGTTCGGTTAACCGAACAAGTTAAGCACTATGAACAAGTAGAAAAAACAGACAATGAACTAAGAAAGTTCCATCATAACTATAAAAATATGAAAATTGGCTTAATGTCATTACTTAACAACAAAGATACTGACGGTGCTAAAAAATATGTAGCTGATTGTGATGAACTGCTTGATATTGACTACACACTTTATCAAACAGGTAATTCAATTATAAATGCTATCTTGTCTGATAAAGCTATGAAAGTTAAGGACAAGGGTATTACAATTAAATTTACCGGCCTTATCCCTCAAACTAAAATCAGCAATACTGACTTATGCATTATCTTCGGTAACATTCTTGACAATGCTATTGAGGCAGTAGAAAAAGTTGATGATAATATTGCCAAGGAAATAAATATTGATGTTTATAAGAAAAAGGATTATCTGTTTATTACAGTTACCAATCCTACTAAAACAGAGGTAGCTATTAAGGACAATAAAATTGTCACTTCTAAAGATGATAAGAGTAATCATGGTTTGGGACTTTCTTCTGTTGAAGAAACCTTGAAAAAATATGACGGTCACTTAGACTTGGATTGTAATAACAATAAGTTCACAACCTCATTTGACTTTTGTGTTGTGTGATGTGTAAGTTTCAATCAAAACAAATACTACATAATTAACAGGTGATAAATTTTATTATCACCTGTTTTACTTTTGTATATAAAATTTTAATGAATAAAATATTAATCTGAAATCTAAGTCATAGTACCATTTGAGAAAGTATATGTGCCTTTTTCAAAATGATAGTTCTGACCGTTTCTACTGTCTGAAAACTATTTATTTATAAAATTTTAATAAGATTTTTGTACTTTTATTTCTATTTTTATATATAATATTAAAAATATTTTGTATATCCATCTAAATTTTACTTGTATTCTGTTCAAATATATGATATATTTAAGATGAAAAAAGGTTCGTGAAATAAATTATAAAGGAGGATATTTCTATGAAAACTACAAAAAAGATTGTTTCAGTGATACTTACGATGTGTATGCTAGTGTCAACAGCAGTTGTATCAAGCTTTGCAGCAAAAAAAGGTGAAATCTCGCCTGTTTCATCTGACTATGCAAGAGACAATTCTTACACAAAAGCTGCCGAGGACATTGATGCAGAGTATGCTTATACCGTTGATGATCTAGGTATAACATACACAAAAGATGCCACAACTTTCAAAGTATGGTCACCCACAGCAACTGTTGTAAAAGTTAATATTTATACAACCGGTTCTGATGATGAACAAGGTGCATCTAAAGTTGCAACATATACACTTGAAAAAATGCTGGTTGATGGTGAGTGGAATGGTGTGTGGACAATTACACTTGTGGGTGAATGGAAAGATTTTTACTACACATACTCAATAACAACCACTGATACAACACACATGGGTTCTGATGTAACAAAAACTTATGAAACACAGGACGCTTATTCAAAAGCAGTTGGCGTAAACGGCAATCGTTCAATGATTGTTGACCTTAATGATACAAATCCTGATGGTTGGTCAAATGATAGTCATATTCTTCTTGATAAATCGACACAGTCTTCAGTGTGGGAACTTCATATAAAAGACTTCTCTTATGACAAATCCTCAGGTATAAGTGATGCTAATAGAGGTAAGTACCTTGCTTTCACAGAAACAGGTACTACTCTTAACGGTAAAGGTAAGGTTTCAACATGTATTGATTACCTTAAAAATCTTGGGGTAACAACAGTTCAACTTAACCCATTCAATGACTTCCAATCTGTAAATGAAACCAAAGATAATACTCAGTATAACTTGGGCTATGATCCACAAAATTACAATGTTCCCGAAGGATCATATTCTTCAAACCCATATGACGGTAAAGTAAGAATTAAAGAATGTAAAGAGATGATAAAAGCTCTTCATGACGCAGGAATATCAGTTGTAATGGATGTTGTTTACAATCACACTTATTCAACAGATTCTTGTTTTCAAAAAACAGTTCCTGACTATTATTACAGAAAGAAAACAACAGGTTCATTCTCTAATGGTTCAGGCTATGGTAACGAATGTGCAACAGAGCGTGCTATGTACAGACAGTACATAATTGATTCCCTAAAGTATTGGGTAAATGAATACCATATTGACGGTTTCAACTTTAACCTTATGGGTTTAATGGATGTAGAAACAATGAATATGGCAAGAGAAGCTCTCGATAAAATTGATCCAAGAATCACTATGTGGGGTGAAGGCTGGGCAAAAGGTGACTCATATCACCCTACAAATACATGCACAGGCACAAGATTCTATCCTGCAACTCAAGCTAATTCAAATAGAATCAGTGACAGAATTGGTATCTTCAATGATGCCATCAGTAACGGTATAAAAGGTTATGCAAAAGACATCAAGGAAACAGGTTTTATTCAAGGTGCAAAGACATCTGCAAAGGATATAAGCTACGGTGTTCGTGCTAACAGTTCAGGTACAAACAAGTGGAAAGCTCAAGGTCCTTCACAATGTATAACTTATGATTCTACTCACGATAATGCAACCCTTTATGACCAAATTCTTGGTTCAACAGGGCTTGCAAGTTATGGCGTTAGAAATCCTGATGCTATAAAAATGAATAAACTTGCAAGTGCAATTATCTACACATCACAGGGTATATCATTCACCCTTGCAGGTGAAGAAATGGCCCGTTCAAAAGGTGGAGAAACAAACAGTAACAAATCAAATTCTGAGGGTAATATGATTAAATGGCAAAATATTGTTGATAATGCTGATGTAGTATCTTACTATAAAGGTATGATGCAAATTAAGTCTGCATTCTCCCCTCTTACTGCTATGGATACCTCTTACGCAAATAATTTCCAATTCACTAACAAGGTTAGTGCACCTACAAATCAGATTTCATTTACAGTAACAAATGATGTTGAAGGTGAATGGAATAAGATGGCTGTTATTTATAACAGTGCAAGTGTACCGGCTGATGTAACTCTTGCTGACACATCTGTAACAGATTGGGTTATTATTGCTAACGGTGAATCAGCCGGTCTTGATTCACTTGGTGAAGTAACAGGTTCAACATTCACAGTTCCGGCTTACTCAGCTATTGTTGCTGTTGATAAAGCAAGTTATGAATCAACAGGTATTCATTCTTCAAACGGTAAAGTTAAGGTTAATTATGTTTATGAAGGAACAGGTGAAAAGCTTGATGATTCTGTAGTTCTTCAGGGTCCAATTGGCTCAGGTTATGCAACAGTTCCAAGTGTAGGAGTACCTGATACTTATGTAATAAGCCAAATAAAAGGCGATGCAGAAGGAAAGTTTGATTCATCTTTTAAAGAAATTACATACTACTATACAGACTATACTCCTAAATCAATACGGAATGCAGACTTCAACGGTGATGGTAAAGTAAATGTAAAGGATTTAGCACTTCTGCAAAAGTATGCTTCAAAACTTAAAACTCCGACAATTGATGAGAAAGCTCTTGACCTTAATTACGATTATAGGTTTGACATTAAGGATACAACTATGCTGGCAAAGTCACTTGTTAAGATACCTGTCTCATCAGGTAAGGTAATTGTAAACCATTATTATACAGATGACAAAGGTGTACAAAAGAAACTTGCTGACTCAGTAGTATATACAGGCAGAGTCGGTAGCACATATGATTCAAAATCATTTAAGATTGTTGGCTATAAAGTTGATACTAGTAGAATGCCAAGAGTTTCAGGCTACATTCCTTTTGGTAAAGCAGAAGTTAACTATTACTATTTACCTTCAAGCCTTGAAATTACACTTCATGCTAAACACAATGGTTCATTTACATGGACACCTTATGTTTGGATATGGGGTTCAAATCTTAAAGGAGTAGATTCAGGCAACTACCAAGAAGTATGGCCCGGTGATCCTATGACTAAAGGTGAAAACGGATGGTTTGATTATACCTTCACTTACGGGAGTGTGGGTACATACAATCTAATCATTTCTGATAATGCAACTAACCAAACTATCGATTACAAAGGTTTTGCAGATAATGAGATGTGGATTGTAATTGATGACTCAGCTGTTATGGTTGGTACTTACCTTACATTCTATACTGATAATCCTGACACTAACCCTAACGCTCCAATCGCTGAGCAGGTTACACTTGGCTAATAAAAAAATAATCGTAAATTATTAAATAAAACTGACTGTTTGATGCTAATAATTTTCTGCTCCTTTTATTGAACTAAACTATTTCAATAAAAGAGAACTCCCGACAATCAAAGGATTGTCGGGAGTTTTTTGTTTTATCGGTTATTCATTATTTTGTTTTTGCATTTTTAGATTTAGACCATTCGGAATAAGCAGTTTTCTTATTCTGCACTACATATGAACGAACTCTTACATAATACTTCTTATTACTTGTTAGTTTCTTAATTGTAGTTTTTGTTGTGGTATTCTTATTAATCTTAACTGTTTTTGCTGATTTAAAGTTACTGTTCAAACTATACTGAATTTGATAACCGGTAGCCTTAGCTACTTTCTTATAACTGACAGTTAATGACTTTTTACCACTTTTTACAGTTAAGCCGCTTGGTGTTTGTAACTTTAGTTTAGCAGTTTTCTTATCTTTATAACTATATCCACAAGTAGAACATTTGTGCAGAGTATAGCCATCTGAAACATAATTAGGCTTTACAACTGTGTTCTTATAAATGTGGTCACAAGTAACTTTGAAATTAAACTTAATAGGTTCATAGTATTTATAGGTGCTTTGATTATAATATTCACCTGTACTATTCAATCCTCTAATTCTAATTTTTAATTGGTCACCTTTACTCAACACATATGATTTCTTGAAACCCTTATTGGCACATTCTGTTACATAATGGATATTTCTAATATCATTTTTCATAATTGTTGCGTCAATTAGGACTTTATCACTTAAGTTACTGATATTAAAGAAATACTTACCGTCTTTTGAAGCATTGAAGATTATATCTCTTTCAATTACTAATGATGAAACAGGTATAGGAACAACTTCACTGTATGTTTTATTAAAATCAACATTTACATATTTAGTTGTAGATACACCACAGAATTTACAAACCTCATCTGCAAAATTATGATTTAATGATGGTTCTTTTTTATTAGAACCTGCTTTGCCGCAAATAGCACATTTAGTTTTAAATATACCGTAGTTCATACAATCAGGAATTTTTGTACATTCAGTTTCAATATAATGATGCTTAGTGCAAGTTTCCCCATCTTCAAGTGTTGTAGAAACAAAATTAATGCCCTTTTCTTCAGCATATTTTTCAGCAGTAGAACTTTTAGGTCCATAAACAGTTTTTACATCCATCTTTCTGAAAGCATCAGTAGAAATTTCTGTTCTTTTACCTTTAAACACAATAGCATCTAAATATTTACAGTTATATATACTGTAACCGTCGATTTTAAATACATTTTCAGGAATTTCAATACTTCTGATACCTGCATCATTAATTGCACAAAGTCCAATATCTTTTACAGTTGATGGAATATCAATATAACTTAAACTTTCACAACCCTGGAAAGCACATGAACCAATAGAAGTAATGCCTTCATTTAGTTTAACATATTTTAATCTCTCACAATAATGAAAAACATCACCAATCATTTTTTTCACTGTATTTGGAAAATAAACCTTTTCAACATAACTATCTTCAAAAGCTGAGTCGCAAACAGTTTCTACACCGTTAGGAATAGTATAAGTTCTTGACCCACGAGCAGGATAACGAACAAGTTTCTTTTTATCTTTAGTAAATAGCACACCATTAACTGCTGTATAATAAGGATTATCCTTAGCAACTGTAATAGTCTTTAAGTTAAGCATAGCTTCTAAGGCATCAGGTGATTCAATAGACTTTGGTAGATAAATAGTTTCAATCTGTGTACCTTGAAATGCATAATATTTTAATTCTTCTACACCTTCTGCAAGTTTAACAGATTTCAAGTTATAACAACCATCAAAGCAGTAGGTTTGCAATGTTTTACATTCTGAAGGAATATTTACTGATGTAATAAATCTACAATTTCTAAAGGCATCCTCATCTACACCTGCTACAGGTAAATTATTAATTTTGTTGTCAATAGTAAGACTTTGATATTTATTTATATAATTATCAACAACAAAATATCTATCAAATCTACTCTCATAAATACAACCGTTCTTGGCTATTAAGTCTTTTTTCTTATCTATGACAAAATCAAATTTTCTTCCGGCATAATAATAAACATCTCTAATTGCTACTTTAAGATAAATAGTTTCATTTTTTGCCAGATAATATGTAATATCAAATCCACCGTTTCTGGTTTCTTTATTAAGTGAACTGGACTTTATATATTCAGTAGGATTTAGATTATTAGGTTTAAACAAATATGCTTTCATACCCACAATTTCTGATGAATTAGCATAAAATCTATAAACACCGGCTTCTTCAGCAGTAATCTTATAAGTCCTCATAGGCTCTTCTTTAGTGAAAGTTAAATCACTCTCTTTGTACTGTGTTTCATTAACAGTTACTGCAATAGCATTCTTAGTGTCAACTTCATCGTAATTTTCATCAGCACTTACACTGGCTGGCAAAATGAACACACTTAGCAAAGTTATAATTGATAATAAAATTGATAATGTTTTTTTCATAACACCCTCCAAATAGTTTATGAGGATAGTATATAATAAATATATTTCATTGTCAAATTTATCTATATAAATAAGTCACCTACCAACATGATAGGTGACTTAAGTAAATTATTTAACTTTCACATTTAAGGATTTGCTCCATTTAGAATAAAGCTTTGTTGACTTACCGTTGACTTTAATATTCTTGTAAATTCTAATACGAACATAATACTTCTTCTTAGATTTCAAATTAGAAATTAATTTAGTAGTTACTTTATTATTAGTTACATTTAATAATTTTGCACTCTTAAAATTAGAGTTCAAACTATATTGCAACTGATAACCGTTAGTTTGAGAAACTTGCTTTTTCCACTTAACTTTTACTTTCTTTTTACTTGAAGATAAATTAGTTAAAGTTGTTGATTTAGGAATAATAGTAAAAGTTTTGTTAACTGTTCCACTATAATTACCTTTAAACTTTATTGTAACCTTGTAATTACCAACATTTTTAAGACCTTTACTGTATGCAACAGTATAATTAGAATTGTTGATTTTCTTACCCTTAGAATCTTTAACTATAACTGACGGTTTGATAGTTTTACCGTTATAAGTAAAGGTATTACTTGAAAGTTTAACACTTGATATTTTAGGAATAATCGCTGTTGAAAGTGTCTTTTTGCATACTGAACAAGTAGTTACTATTTTGCCGTTCTTATTGATTGTAGCTTTTGTTACAGTTCTTACTTTTGTATGACCATTGATACAAGGATTATCATTATTAGGTGTCATATCAAGTAGGCTATAATACCATATGGTTTCGCCATTTAAACCTAGACTTGTTGTTTCATTATTAAATTTATAGGTAACACCATTAACAACAATATTTGTATTTTCATTAAAGTGATAACCTGAATTATAGCCTTCATCAGTTAATTTTACATAGACATTATAACTGTACTTAGTGTTAGCTTCAAAAGAAGTTATTAACTTACCCCAACTACCTTCAAAATCACCAAATCTACCGTTCCAATATTCAGAAGAAGTAATACCACCCTTATATGTGAACCAACCTTCATTATCAATATAATAAGGTGCATCACTAGGAACTTCACCTGTAAATACAGGTTTATCCCCAACATTAAAGCTTAACTTTGCATTATTGACTTCAATCTTATCAATATACTTTATCTTAACAGGTTTAATTGTTTTTAGAGCAAATGCAAATAAAGTTGTGTTGTCTTTACCAATAGTATAATTTTCCGGCTTTATAACATTACCGTCAAATACAAATGTGAAATTTGATGAACCTGCAAATGTACGACCGTTATTAGTCTTCAGGGCTATACTGTACATATATGTCTTGCCCTCTTCAAATTTAGTTATCTTTTTATCATCAGGCAAAGCATTATTTTTTTCTTCATCAGAATACCAATAGGCTACCGGTACAACTGAACCATCATCTTTACTTTGCATTTCTTCCCAATATTCATATTCAATATTGTAATCATAATAGTTATCATAGTTTTTAAAAGAAGTTGCTTTTGGTGTATCACCAACTTGATATGAAAGAGTTGTTCCACCAATTCCTACTTTACTAATTTGAGCAAGTCTAATATCTTTAAAATCACTTACGCCAAATATATTACTATCATAAATATCATAATATTCCGAGGAAATCTTTTCACCATTAATAGTCACGGAAATTTCATTTTCAGAAGGAAATGTGTACCCGTCTTTTGCTCTAAACTGTATTGAATAATAATACTGTATTTTGTCTTTAAAGTTGTAAATCTTTTCATCTTCCTTAAGGAATTGCATATAAGAAGGATTTGAGTACCAATAAGCCGCAGAACAAGATGTCGTTTCATCTATTTCTCTTATTTCACTCCAGCACTCCCACTCAATTTCATAGTGAGCATCACTGTTAGCTATCTTAGCAGTTGCAACCGGTGACATTCCTGCTTTGTAATCAAAGATTACATTTGTAATGTCAATGTTCCTAACAGAATGATCATCATTATCTTCTGCATAAACGGACATAGGAACTAATGATGTAACCATTAGCAAAGATAAAAACATAGCTAACCATTTTGTCTTAAAAGTTTTTTTCATAATAAATTCCTGCCTTTCTTTAAAAATAATATTGATTATTTCAATTTTTTATCTTTAGAATATCAAAAATATTCATATGATAAACAAATTGAAAGTAACTTCTTAAATAAATAATCAATAAATATGTTATCTTTAATTAAATTATAACAAATATATTTATAAGTAATAGAATTATTTCCAAATAGGCATTGACAAAATGGAAACTAGGGTATTGAATATAAATATTATAGTTGTATAATAAATATATAAAATTAAAGGAAGTAGCAATATGGAATTTAAGGACAAACTTATTGAATATTTAGAATTGCTTGATTGTACTGCTAAAGATTTATCTGATACTTCAGGCCTTTCTGCTGCAACAATTAGCAGATATAAATCAGGTGACAGAGTACCGGAATCTAATTCTGATAATTTCACAAATTTAGTTAAAGGCATAGTTGAAATCAGTAAGAATAAGGATATTAAATCTCTTACTATTGAGTCGGTAACAAGTGAATTTTTGCCTTTGGTTAAAAATACTGTTATTGATACAAAAAACTTGCAATCTAATTTCAATATTTTACTTAACACTTTATCGGTAAATATATCTGAATTATCAAAGTTTATGAATTTTGATCCATCATATATTTCAAGAATTAAGAATGGACAAAGACAACCATCTAATCCACAAGAATTCATAAACAATGTAGTAGGTTTTATTGTTCGTAGATATAATAGTAACTCAGATAAAATTCAAGTTTCCAAACTAATTAATTGTGACAGTTCAAAGTTAAACAATCCTAATAATTATACTTTATTACTTGCAAAGTGGCTTTCTGATAACGATTCAGTAAAAGTAAAGAAAGATGATATATCAGGTTTTCTTGAAAAAATTGATGAATTTAATTTAGATGAATACATAAGGGCGATAAATTTTGACAAATTAAAAGTGCCTACTGTACCATTTCAACTACCTACTTCAAAAAGTTACTATGGATTAAAAGAAATGATGGAAAGTGAACTTGAATTTCTAAAAGCTACTGTATTATCTAAATCTAAAGAGCCTGTAACTATGTACAGTGATATGCCAATGAATGAAATGGCCAAAGACCCTGAGTTCCCCAAAAAATGGATGTTTGGTATGGCATTGATGCTAAAGAAAGGACTTCACTTTAATCAAATTCATAATATAGACCGTTCATTTGAAGATATGATGCTTGGTTTAGAAAGTTGGATACCTATGTATATGACAGGACAAATATCTTCATACTACTTAAAAGGACAAACAGAAGGTGCTTTTTCTCATTTAATCAAGGTATCAGGTACTGTTGCTTTAGTTGGTGAGGCAATTACCGGTTATCATAATAAGGGTAAATACTACCTTACCAAGAATAAAAATGAGGTTGCTTACTACAAAGAATATGCAAAATGCTTACTTTCCAAAGCTACCCCATTAATGAAAGTGTACAGCAAGTACTCACATAAAGAATATGAAAAGTTCTTATATTCAGACTCTAAAGTAAAAGGAAATCGTTACTGTATTTTGTCTTCATTATCGTTACATACAATTTCGGATAAATTGTTGTCAAGTATCTTGAACAATAATAATGTTGATAAAGAAATGCAGAATAAAATTATGGATTATGTTTCTTTACAAAAAGAAATGATAAATGCTGTTTTGCAACATAGTTGCATTACAGAAGAAATTCCAATCCTATCAAAAGATGAATTTGAGAAGTTTCCTATTGTATTGCCACTTTCAGGTATGTTCTTTGAAAAAGATATTTATTACACATGGGAAGATTATAAAGAACATTTACAACTGATTAGGGAATTTGAAAAGAATAACGCTAATTACAGGGCAATAGAAAATCACAAATTTCCATTTAGAAATATTCAAATTTATATACATCAAGGCAAATATGTAATGGTATCGAAAAACAAAACTCCATCAATACATTTTCTTATTCGTCACCCAAAAATGAGAAATGCCTTTGAAAATATGATAATTCCTATTATTGAGGAATAACAAGGAAATCAATTTTAAAATTAAATAGGCATAGCAAAAGCCTGAGGAAATACTTAAATGTATCTTCTCAGGCTAAATTTTCACTATTTAAAATTTATTAAGTTCTCATAGCACCATCTACTGATAAAATTTCACCGGTTACATATGAAGCCATATCACTTGCTAGGAACAAGAAAGCATTTGCAATATCTTCCGGTTCACCTACTCTACGAAGTGGAATTGCTGCCTTTAGTGGTTCAATCATTTCTTTTGGTAATGATGATACCATATCAGTATTTGTAATACCGGGAGCAACTGCATTTACTCTAATATTAAAAGGTCCAAGTTCTCTTGCTAATGACCATGTTAAGCCATTAACTGCTGATTTACTGGTTGGATAACCAATACCGGAACGCTGACCACAAAGGCTAACCATTGAACTTGTATTTAGGATACAACCATATCCTTGCTCTTTCATAATCTTTACAGTTGGTAAAATACCATTCATAATTGAATTGACATTTAACTGCATAATGTTTGCAAATTGTTCTGATGTGTATTTATCAAGTGGTGTACTATCAGACACACCTGCATTATTCACCAGAACATCAATTTTACCATACTTCTCTTTAATACTGTTAATTTCATTTTCAACAGATTTTGCATCTTTGAGATTTGGCCATGCACCACTAACTTCCCAAGCTGAATTTTCTGCTTTTAGAGAGGTAACAGCTTTTTCTACTGTTTCCTGTCTAGAACCAAACAGTACAACTTTTGCACCATTTTCTAGGAACTTTTTAACAGTTGCATAACCTATACCTCTTGTACCACCTGTAACAACTGCTACTTTGTCCTTTAACATAATTTCATCACTCCTAAAATTAATTTCAAATATACCCTTATCACTAAAATAATATATCTATATATCATTTCATACATATATTATAATTCTTATTAACACATTGTCAATAAATAATCTGATATTTATGTATAGTATTTTTTTATGGGAGCTATAACTCAAGACTATCACTTTTCTAGATAATTGTAAGTAACAATCCATCAATAATAGCCACTATCAAAAACATTACACAACCTTTTATAAAGGATAGAAAGTGTTTCTTTGGATTAGATTATAATTCCGGTTTATTTTCTGTACCGGTAAATCTTACTCTACTTGAATTTCTCCACCACAATATATCAATAACATTCCCCTCTCTGTTCTAGATTATAATATAATTAAAATAATCTAAGCTATATACGCATTTTATGACACTTCATATCTATAATAATTACTGAGGTGGTTATTTTGAAGTATGATAATTTGCAAAGTTTGATACAAAACAGTAATAGTACAAGAAAATACTTTTTATCTTTACCAGTTAATGTTCAATTGGAACTTCATAAACATAATGAATATATACATTCAGCCCATCAACTTCATAACCTTGTATATTCTATGGAAAATAATCTTTATAATATAAATGACAATAAATGAAGTTTTCTCAAGGTTTCCAAGTAGTTATATATATTAAATTGGCTAAAGTAATATTTGATAAAAAAGAATTTTGCTAGTTAGCTATCGCTAACCGATACTTTAAAGTAAAGCAGATACTAATGTTAGTATCTGCTGACTACTATAATACATTATAGCTAATTAATTTTAATTGACAAGTAAATTTAACATAACCGATCTTATAGAAGATCAATAGGTAATTAATTCGTTGAATATTTCAATAGCAAAATGATCAGTCATACCGGATATGTAGTCAATAATAGCTTGTATATACAACTCTTTAGTTTCAAGACAACCATATATTTTTACATTCTCATAACTCTTACTATTATCTATGTACTTATCAGGAATAATGTCATTTTCACAATATTTACATAACCATTTGATAAAAGAACCTTTTAGTTTTTCTGAATATTTAAGTTTTTCTTCAATAGTTAAAAAAGTATGTTTGTCATCATAGCAATCAAATAATATATTAAATATTTCAGTTATTACTAGTTCAGAATAATGCTTAAACGGAACAAATCTTTTATTACCATAAATATAATCGTAATTAAAAAGTTTAATCTCATTCAATTGTTCTAAAAAAGTATTACTAAGTGAAATACCATTTTCAGGAGAACTGTTTTTACATATATCAATAATCATATTATGCATAATTACAGTTGTATTCATAACCTTTTCATCATATGCCCTTGCTAATTTTAAGAGATTGTTAATATCTTTTGCTTCTAAAAAGCCAAGACTAATTGCATCTTCAATATCTCTGCCAACATAAGCAATTTTATCTGCAATTTTAACAACACAACCTTCCCATGTAGAAGGAGGATATTGTCCTGCTTTTTTAAAATCATTAAGATCAATTAGCTCTTTACGAGGAGAAAGTCCATTTTCATCAACTTCACCGCAATGAGAAATAATACCATCTCTAACTGCATATGTTAGATCTAAATTTTTAGCAACATTATAGTTATCTTCAAGTAATTCGATTTCATCAACAAACCTCAAACCATTTTGCTCATGCCAAAAAGCTTTGTGTAAATACTTTTCGGTTAATTTATTAATCACCTTTTCTCCTTGATGACCAAAAGGCGCATGTCCAAGGTCATGTCCAATAGAAATGGCTTTTGTAAGTTCATCATTCAAGCCTAAGGCTCTAGCAATTGTAGAACTAACTGACTCTACATGACTAACATGTTCCATTCGAGTACATACGTGATCATTGCCAATATTGAAGAATACTTGTGTCTTATGTTTTAATCTTCTATAAGCCATAGAATGAAGTATTCTTGTATAATCTCTTGCAAAAGGACTTCTAACATCATCACTGCGAGAATATAAACTATTCTCTCTTGATACAAATTTTTCCCAATTCTTATTCTTGCTTGTTACAGCTTCATTTTTAAACTTTTTTGTTGACATTTATAATCACCAGCTTCCTTAATTCATTTAATTACATTTAATCTTATCAGCGTAAGTATATTAATTACAGAATTATAGACCTGACAATGTTCGCATAACCAGATCTACATCCTTATTTTCAAGTTCTTGAATAATATGCAAATATGTTTTTTGGGTTGTAGTCATACTTGCATGACCTAAGCGTCTTGCCACACTTGCTATTGAAACACCGGCAAATAGCAACAAAGAAGCATGAGTATGGCGAAGACCATGTATAGAGATTACTGAAATTCCACAGGCCTTGCAATGTCTTGTTAGTACATCATTAACTGTAGAATTATAAATCTTATCCTTACCAACAAAGATAGGTTCATCTTCAGGCATATTCTTGATAAGTTCAGAAAACTTAACAACGATCTGCCAATCAATCTGAATTTTTCTTACAGATGATTTGTTTTTGGTAGGCAAGAAACCACCATCACCTTTATAGTCCCAAGTCTTACTGATTGAAAGAGTTTGCCTTGCAAAATCAAAATCAGCCGGTGTTATGGCAAGAGCCTCTGAAAATCTCATACCTGTTTTAGCAACCAACAAAATGAACCAATCCCAATTTGGCTTATCTTTAATGTCAAGATGAGCTATCAATGTATGAAGTTCAAACTGATTAAGATACTTAATCTTTTTCACTCTTGGTGGTTTACCCTTTATAATTGCCTTACGAGTTGGATCTCTTGCAATTAATCCTTCATCTACTGCATCAAGAATCGCACCTTTAAGCTGATGGTGGAAGTCAAGGGTAGTTTGTCTTTCATGTTCTTTAGCATAATCATTTAAAAGCTGTTGATAAACAGTCCTTGTAAGTTCAGAAACCTTTAATTTAGGTGCAAGTCGAACAACCCACTTTTGTGTCATTAAATATTTTGACATTGTGGCATCTCGAATTGCACCTTTCTTGTACACATCAATCCATTGTCTGTAGTAATCACAAAAAAGAGTGGTATTGTTTATATCTTCTAGCATAAGTTACCTCCAATTTTCCTACTTACGCTGATATAAACAATTATCGTACATTATTAAAATAAATCAATTAATTGTGATTAAGAGGTTTAATTTCTTCTTCTAGGACCTTTCTAAGTTCAGACATCATCTTAGAATAATACTTAAATTTTGGTAAGGCCTTATCTTGAGAGTCCTTATATTCAGAATAGTTACTTGTTGCTTTAATGGCACTTTCGTTAATAATTGTGCCATTTCTATAATTTTCTGCAACATACATAACATCTTCTTTTGAGGTTTTCCATTCATCACAGAAATCTGTAATCACTCTATCAATGCAATCCTGTCGCATATTTTCTACAACATTAAGAATTGACTGACCTTTATATTTTTCTTCATCATTTTCAATTTCTGAAACCAATGTTGACATAATATCAGCAATTTTAGGATTGTCTTTTCTTAAGTCCTCAACAAAAGATTTGATTTCATCAATCTTCTTTTGTCTTTCTTCAGGAGAAAGATTTTCGTCATCGTCACTAGGCGTAACGATATTCTGAATTAATGAAATAATATACTCATAATCAATTTTAGTATTACTATAGGCCATTAACTCATATTCTTGATCAACGATTTCATCAATTGGTTCATCACCATCAGGTGGATCTTTTTTTAATTCTTCAACCACATTCTTGTAATGACCAACATAGTCGTTGTATTCTTCTTCGGTAATACCATAATCCTTAAGCATACTATCATCATAATTTGTAAATGATTTAAGCTGAGCAAACAGTGTGTCAAATTCCTGAAAAATCTTTACAAAAATTTTCTTTTCTTTTTCGGACATAGAAGCAATATCTTCCGGTTTTTCAGCAGATACACGAAGAGCAGAAAGAGCCTTTTTAAAGGCCGGTTCAACAACATTCCATTCAGCAAGTACAGATTCTTTTGTACCACCGGCAGAATATAATTTTACTGCATTGTCAACACATTCCTTAAATAGTACAGGTGCTTGGAATGTTACTATCTGACCAAAAGCCTTGTTTTTATCGAAGATACGATTTGTTCTGGAAAAGGCTTGAATCAAATCATGAGGACCCATTGGTTGTCTATCAATATAGATTGTTGACATACAAGGAGCATCAAAACCGGTAAGTAGTCTATCAACTACAATAACAAGGTCAAGTTGTTCATTTCTGCTTTTATACTTAGAATCTTTTCTGGCAAGTCTTTTATTAAGATTACCATTATAAGATTGAATTTGAGAAATATCAAACTTTGTACCGAACATTTTGTTATAGTCATCAATAGATTTTTTCATCTTATCTTGATTAACCATTGAGTTATCTTTATTCTCAGAAACTGAATATGTAATTGCAAACTTAGGAAAATCAGGTAGCACCTGCTTTATCTTTTCGTCAATAACAAGAGGTGTTTCTCCATTCTTAACTTTTGTTAGTAGTTCGTAATACTTCTGAGCCTGTTGAATAGAACTTGTTGTAAGCAATCCTACATAAGTTTTACCTTTACCATTTTGGAAACCTAGCTTGTGATAAGATTTATTTAAAATCACATCAAGCACATTGAGCATATGTTTCTCAGTTTCATATACTTTACTATCAGTTTCATCATCAATATTTTTAGGTCCATTATGTTCAACTTGAAAACCTAGAACAGCATTGTCATGAATTGCATTCATAATTGTATATTTATGTAAACACTTGCCATACAAAGCTTCAGTTGTTCGTGGTAGGTCACCCATTTGTGGATAAGAATTTTCATCAAATCTCGGTGTACCTGTAAAACCGAACCATAGAGAGTTTTTGAAAAATCTTTCTAATTCTCTTTTGGTAGCCGGTGTTACTGCTCTGTGACATTCATCAACAATAAAACCTAATTTAAGATTTCTAATCTTGTTATATTCAGGAGTATCTTCCTTTAATCTCTTAGTAACAAGTCTTTGTAATTTTTGAATAGTAGTAACAATAACTTGTCTGTCATCAGATTTTAGCTTTTTCTTTAGGTCATTAACATTCTCAGTTTCATCAACATCAACAAGGTCATTATTTGCATATGCTTGGAAAGCTAAAGTTGTTTGAGCATCAAGGTCTTTTCTATCAATCAAGAATATTGTTTTGTCAATAGAAGGAATATCCATAAGCAAGTTTCTTGTTGCTTTATACGAAGTTAATGTTTTACCTGAACCGGTAGTATGCCATACATAACCGGACTTACCTTGTTTAGAGGACTCTCTAATAGCTTCAATAGCATGAATTTGATATGGACGAAGAAGAATAAGTCTTTTGGAGTCCTCATCAAGTACAGTATATCTAGCAATCATTTCATGAGCTTGAGGAATACTAAGTACACTTTTTGCAAAGTCAATATAATCTGTAACAGGGTTATTCTCTTCATCAAGCCAACCACTCATAAACTTAGGGTTAAGTTCAGTATCACTTGCAGCAGAAAAATACTTTGTATCTACCCCATTACTGACAACAAACATTTGTACAGCAGAAAAGATACCGGTAAATTTACCTTCACCAATATATCTTTTAATTTGGTTAAATGCTTCCATATAAGGATGGCTTTTGTTCTTTAATTCAATATGAATCATAGGTAATCCATTAATCATTAAAGTAACATCAAAACGACTGTTGTTGTCCTTGCCGTTTTCTTTATCAGACTGTAATGTACTATACTGATTGATAACTTCATAGACACTACTACCACCGGCAATATGCTCGTGATTCATTACAACAAGGTGGAGTTTCTCAGTATCACGCTGAACATGAACCATTACTTTTCCATTCTCGCCAACAAGCCATTCACCGGCTTTATAGAAAGAAGAAAACTGTAGTTGGTTCTTTACTTGTTCAAATTCATTATCTGAAAGAGGCTGACCATTTAGCCTATCCTTATTATTCTGTTCGAGAATATATCTAAAGTTATTCCATAAATCCTTCTCAGACTTTAAATCCGGTCTATAAGTCCATTGAGAGTCACCTAACACTAATTGGTCAATAAGTTTTTTCTCAATAATTGATTCTAATTCTGGCATATTTTTGCCTCCTTCTATATTTAACATTCCGAAAATCATATATTTTTTGATGTCTTTTAAAATATTTAGCTTATGCTGGTGAAGAGTGATGAGGTGGTCAAGATTGGCAAAATACTCACCTATCTTCTTCTGCTCTAAGTCTGATGGGACCAGAATAAGTTGCTCATCCAAGTC
>QWCE01001045.1_pt1 | contig 45685 bp, 44 predicted proteins | sample 1972531 | NCBI WGS metagenome assembly QWCE01 (sample SAMN09866716, study PRJNA288562) | Human gut metagenome isolate term4_stool, whole genome shotgun sequencing... | reverse complement strand
GCTTTGCCGCTTTCCGCAACGCACCTCGATTCCGCTTCGCTTCATCTCGCGCTTTGCCGCTTTCCGCAACGCACCTCGATTCCGCTTCGCTTCATCTCGGTCGCGCTACGCGCGACATACATCTGCGCGAATACACTTATTTGCAAGCGAGCTTGCATAAGTGTATTCGTGCAGATGTGCGTTGCTTTGTAGTTATCGCATAAATTCAAATTGCCAGCCGTACATTTTTACGGTGTCGCCTTCTTCGATTCCAAGTTTTTCTAATTCGTCAAGAATTCCGTTTGTTTTTAAGAATTTTTGGAAGAATTCAAATCCTTTTTCGGAATCCAGATTGGTATAACCAAGCATTCTTTCGATACGAGGACCTTCGACAATGTAAAGTCCTTCTTCTTCCTCGCTTTTTTCAACCGTATACGGTTCATTTGAGAAGTCCGGTTCTTTTATCATGTATTCTTTTTCAAAAACAACCTGTTCTTCTTTTACATGGTCAAGCATGTCTTTGACATGATAAAGTAATGCCTGCACACCTTCTCCACTGACAGCAGATATCGGATATACTGAAATTCCATCCGGTTCAAATTCATCCTTGATTGCCTGCAATACTTTTTCACGGTCTTCACCATAAAAGCAATCGATTTTGTTGGCAGCAATGACCTGCGGGCGCTTAGCAATTTCCGGATTATAAGCTTTTAATTCCTCGTTAATGGCATGAATGTCTTCAATTGGGTCTCTGCCCTCTGTGGATGCTGCATCCACCATATGAATGAGCACGCGGGTACGTTCAATATGGCGTAAAAATTCATGTCCTAATCCAACACCTTCTGAAGCTCCTTCAATCAATCCCGGAATATCAGCGATAACAAATCCATCTGCACCATCTAAATCAACCACACCAAGATTTGGATTCAAAGTTGTAAAATGATAATTTGCAATCTTTGGCTGTGCGTTCGTCACTCTTGATAAAAGGGTAGACTTTCCGACATTTGGGAATCCAACCAAGCCAACATCAGCAATAACTTTTAATTCAAGGATAACTTCAAGTTCAATACCGGGTTTGCCCGGCTGGGCATACTTAGGCACCTGCATCGTAGGTGTTGCAAAATGCTGGTTTCCCTTTCCGCCGTTTCCACCTTTTAGTACCACTTCTCTATTATTTTCGTAGGACATATCGGTAATTACCTGTCCCGTCTGTGCCTCACGTACAATTGTACCTGCCGGCACCTTTACGATTTTATCTTCTCCATCAGCTCCGTGACAGCGTCTTTTGCCGCCCGGCTCTCCGTCTCCTGCAAAATATTTCCTCACATGACGGAATTCGTTTAACGTATTAATGCCCGGGTCAACTTCAAATATCAAATCACCGCCGCGGCCACCATCGCCACCATCCGGTCCACCGTTAGCAACGTATTTTTCACGGCGGAAACTAACATGACCGTCACCGCCTTTTCCGGAGCGGATTGTTATCTTCGCTCGATCTGCAAACATACTTTTTTCCTTTCTATGAACGAATAAGGGGCTGCACATAAGGCAGCCCCCTGACAAATCATTTCGATTTTATTTGCTTTCCACTGGATATACGGAAGCCTGTTTTTTATCTCTTCCTTTTCTCTCGAAACGAAGAACACCGTCTACCAAAGCATACAATGTATCGTCTCCACCTTTACCAACATTAACACCCGGATGAATCTTGGTGCCACGCTGTCTGTAAAGAATATTTCCAGCCAAAACAAACTGTCCGTCAGCTCTTTTAGCGCCTAAGCGTTTAGATTCGGAATCTCTACCGTTCTTTGTAGAACCCATTCCTTTTTTATGAGCAAACAACTGAAGGTTCATTTTCAACATGGTCTTTTCCTCCTAACGATTAATAATTTGAACATACTTCTTTCCATATTCTTCGGCAATATGTTCGATTCCTAATAGCATAGACTGTAACAATAACTGTGTTTTCTCCGAAATTTCTCCTGTTAAATCAAAAGAAATCATTCCTCTTTCCTCATCCATACCCTCCGAGAAGGAATCCTCCGTAAATTCTTCAATTGAATTTACACAGTTAATGGCGAGAACAGAAATCGAAGCACAAACAATATCACTGCCCCGGTCCGCGTATCCGGCATGCCCTTCCATATGAAAACCCGTTATGTTCCCATTCTGCTTTTTTACAATTACCTGAATCATAGATTCACCTGAAAGATTAAGCGTTAATCTTTTCGATTTTTACCTGAGTAAATGGCTGTCTATGACCATTCTTTTTGTGGTATCCGGTTTTTCTCTTATAACGATAAACAATAACCTTTTTACTTTTGCCTTCTGCTACTACAGTTGCTTTGACAGAAGCTCCGTCAACAGTCGGAGTACCAACTTTGACATCTTTGTCACCAACTAAAAGTACCTGGTCAAAAGTAACTTCGGAACCAGCTTCCAAACCAAGTTTTTCAACTTTGATTACGTCGCCTTCTTCTACTTTATACTGCTTACCACCGGTTGCTATAATTGCGTACATATAGCACCTCCTAATAAAATTACTCGCCAACTATGGTGCCTGTCTCATGAAAAATGGACAGAACTATAACCTCGTTGTGCGGCATACGCTTAACAGTATAGCATGACCAATCACACTATGTCAAGTATTTTTCATGAACATTTAACGCAAACGAAACCAGCCCAAATTTATTTTTTGATCTTGACTTTCTTGTTCAGTCCTCTGGCACGAAGTACCTTTTTATATGCTTTATATTTACTCTTTGGCACTTTAATAACTGTCTTTTTTCGGATGCTCTTAAATGTTTTTTTAGCAACCGTTTTCTTTGTCAGTTTCTTTGTTTTGATTTCAAGCAGAGTCAGTTTTTTGCAGTTACTAAAGGCTTTTTCTCCAATGGAAGTAACATCGTACTCAACCCCCTGAACGGTAATGCTCTCAGGAATGGTGACTTTTTTCTTCTTTTTGTTTGTATAGCCTGTAAATTCAACCGTAGAGCCCTTTGCCTTTGATTTCGTTACTCTGTATTTATTTCCTTTTACTTTCAGTATTGCACCGACTTTTTTCGGTACTGCTTTTTCCCTTTCAGCAGGCTTCTTCGTCGCCAGCGAATCCGGGGTCTTGGTCGGTTTTGCAGTTGGCGTTGCAGCTGGTTTGCCGGTTGGTTTTGCAGTTGGCGTTACAACTGGTTTGTCGGTTGGTTTTGCAGTTGGCGTTGCAGCTGGTTTGTCGGTTGGTTTTGCAGTTGGCGTTACAACCGGCTTTTCTGCCGGTTCTTCTTTGATGGTATAAACCACTTCTACCTTAGCAGTGCCTACCGATACAGTGGCTTTGATGGTACCGGGACTGGTAAGGTCCTCTGTCCGAGTTCCCTCACGTGTATAAAAGATTTCATAAGGCACTTCTATTTTGCCCCATTCTTCACTTAACTCGATACCAATGTCAACCGCATGGGCTGTTTTATCATATACAACATCCTTGCCACTGACTGTCATCCTCACTGAATGAGCAGAATCCTTCTTACAAATACCTGTGATTACATTTCCTTGTGCAGTATATATTGTGTCATGAGCGGTCGGTGATTCCGGAAGTTTTTCATTGGAATAACTCTTCACACATTCCTGATAGCCGGTATATACTGTTCCGTGTGAAGAATCCGCCACCGGAGCTTGGTCTTTTTCACCGTCATTGTCGATGTTCTGGTACCAATACTGGCTTCCGTCACTCACCCCATGGTTCAGAAGGCTGCACACTTCTCCAGAGGCAAACTGCTGTGCCGTCTTAGCATTTTTATCTTCTGTTTTTTCTGAAAGATAATATGTATTTTCAATATGGCTTCCGGTAAATGATTGGCTAAGCGGATAAGTATCGCCATCCCCATCAAACGTAATGTCCTTTACAAAACTATCCTTAATCGTGCCATAATTTCCACCGGCTAATGCGCTGTGAACCCGAAGTTTAATAGTCATTTCATCGTCATACTCTGTCTTCTTCTTCGTTTTTATGACAGCATTCTCCACCGCACAATTTTCGATTGTTCCATAATTGTTGGAACAGAGAATACCAGAGCGAAAATCTGCCGAATAATTTCTAGATGGCACCGTTGCATTCTGGATACGCACATTTTTGATGGTACCATAATTATTTCCCGTCAAAATATATGGATAATATTTACTTTTCACATTGGTAATACTATGTCCATTTCCATCAAATATACCATAAAATGAACTTGCGCCACCATTGAGCAATCCAGAAACATCTTCTTCACTAAAATCAATATCAGCATCCAAAAGAACATTTAATGCATCATCCTCTTGAAGCAACTCATCCAGCGAATCAAAATCGGCTTTTCCCCCTATTTTCACAAACCATTTTCCATCTTTTTTAACTGCCGGAAGACTGGATGTATAACTTGCACCTTGTTTTACCGTATCTCCCGGATAGGCGACAAAACTATTACCATTTCTGTCCTGTGCCAAATAGAACACTTCATTCGGCAGCACATCTCCTTCAAATTTTTCTCCATCCACAGTCACTCCTAATTCCACTTCGCGCAAAGTAATCATCATATCTTCTGTGATTTTGTCCGGAGTCCCTGCACTTCCGTAGTCATATTCGTAATATCTTTGTCCGTCAAAGTATCGATTTCCCAATTTGAATCCATCCGGCACCACGAACTCTTGTTGATTTGTCTCTCCTTCAACCTGAAGCGTAATCTTGTGAGTACTTACTGCCGGGTCATCTTTAATCATGTTTTCTATTGCATTTTCGCCATCCAACTGGTAAGTATATGTATAAACGCTTCCGTCTTCCAATGTGATTATGTTTTTCCCATATTCCATAAAGCACTTCAAGGTGCCGTCTTCTGCGGTCTGGAGATTCGTGACTGGCTGCCCGTTAATGGTTTTCACTTTGGTATTTTCTAAAAGTCCATCCACGGTAAAAAGACCGATTTTCCTGCCATACACATCTGACACGTCTGACATGCGATTCAGAGTAAAATATTGCTCATCATAGGAAATTACACTATTGCAAATTACCGTATTTGACCCTTCTGACTCTACAATGCCAATTTTAACACTTTGCTGGGTTGGAGATTTCTGTTTCGCCGTTATCTTCGCTCCGTCAATGTATACACTATTCCTGCCTTTAAGAAAATACGAAATCCATTCTTTCTCTGCATCATCAGTCAGTGACAGTTCTCCGCCCAAAATAGCGATATCCTCAGCGTAAACACAACGACCATCACCGTAGGATAAATCTGCTTTTCCTCCTGTCATTGTAAATTTTTCCAATCCTGCAATTCCTCCATAGGCAGCCAGATCTCCACCTTCCAATGTGACAGTTCCCCGACGACGATTTTCTCCCTCTTTCCTTCCTGATATAGAATAACCATAATATTCTTCTTCCTCTGAATCTTCTTTGCAGTTACCTAGCATCAAAGTAAGACGGCCGTTACCTTCTTTGAGCGTCATATCACCGGTTACCTGAATCACATAACTATAATCCTTATCCGGCGATGTAAGACAGGAATCCTCTTCCACATACAGATTTGCTGTTCCTTCGATGTCCAGTACCGGAAAAAGCTGGTTGGTATAGATATTACCACAACTATCCACACCCGAATCATACATCTGATTATTTTGAATCTGTGCTCCATCAAAAATAATATTTGCTTCCACTCCCTTTTCTACCTTGATGTGAGTGTCGACAAATGCACCATTGATCTCATTGGAGCCTTTGATGATGTAAGTTCCATTTTTTGCAATATTAATTTCGATGACGGTAGTAGTAAAATCCTCACCATACGCATCTACAAAGGTTTTTTCTTGTCTAAGAGCCGCATCTGCCAGATTAAAAGTCACTGCGTTTTCTGTAGGCAGGGAAAGCTTCTGCATTTCTTCCATAACTGCCCTTCCCTTGGCATACGCCTCTGCATAGGATACGGTCGGGATACTTGTAAGCACCGTAGCCGATAATGTTGCAATACAAATCCCTTTTTGTGCCTGTCTGTAAAATTTCTTTCTCATTTTTTCCTCCATTTCTGTCATTTTAAATCTTATTTTCCATTATATTATAATATTTTTCGTACTGTTCTCGCAGTATCTCACCTGTTGACCACGGCTTGCGTTTCCCGACATAATGAATAATCGCCGGTTTATCCCTTTGAAGATCTGCATACAATGTTTGGCTGTGAATATTGCCGCTTTGCAAATGTCCTGCCACAAATGTGGTATAATTCCAGGAAAAATCCAAAGGCAGCACCTTGCCATCAAACAGCATATTAAGGACATCTTGATCGCTAAACATATATTTGTGCCCCGTTAGCAATTCATAAACCTGCGACATCGTAATATGCTGCCTGGCTTTTTGCAGATTCAGAAGCAATACCCCTGAATTAAAATAATCCTCTGCATATTGCATCTTCAAACCGTCACTTCGATAATTATCCACATTATATGGCATACCATCTAAAAAAATGGCACGGCGCGTCTGTGACAAAACACGAAGATCTTCTGCCCGAACAGCCGCCACTTCCTTTTCACCAAGATGCGTATCGTAGAGTTTGCTTACATCCTCCAAAAAAATCATGTCGCAATCAAAATACAACATTTTTTCATAATTTGTGAACATCTCATCAAACAGATACAAGCGGTAATTGATAGCTGCTGTGTAATACGCATTTGCCGTTTCCGGAAAAAACTTTTTTCTTTCTCTCATATTAATAAAACGGATGCTGACTCCCGGCTCGTCTTTTCCCAGTGCATGAATTTGTTCTTGTGCCTCCCCGGGAATGTCATCTTGTAAAATAAGGATGTCATAATTTCGTGTCTTGTCCCGATTATACAAGAGAGAATACAACGATGTACAAAGTGGTTTTGCATACTTCTCATCGCTGACAAAGCATATATTAACTGAAGTTTCAAATGCTTTTTGAAGTTTTTTCATTTTTATCCCTTTCTTTGGTGTTAAATATTATAACGATATAAAGTTTATCATATAAAATAGTTAAAAAGCAAGTGATTACTAGACAAAACCTCCCGCAAAGGTGGATTTTTTTTCATTCTCGTAATCTCAACAAGTCCAAGTTTTGTAATGTCCACAAGTACGGTTTTTACTTTATCTTCCGAAAGTTTCATACGGAGAAGCTGCATCAGTTCTTCCACATGTTCTTGTTCTTTCATATCAATAAAGTCAATCAATATAATCCCCGATAGATTTCGGAGACGAATCTGGCGCGCAGCCTCAATGGCAGCTTCACAGTTAATCTTGTAAAATGTCGTCTCTTTCGCTCTCTTGCCATCAATCGCTTTACCAGTATTTACATCAATGACCGTCAATGCCTCTGTTGGCTCAATCACAAGGTTGCCACCACTCTTTAACCAAACTTTTTTTTCGCAGGCTTTCTCTAATTTAGTTGAAATGCCGAGTAATTTATCCAGTGAATAACTATCATCCGAATATAATTCCACCTTATCCCCATAAATCGGATGCAGTTCTTCATAAACCGATTGTAAATCCGTGACAATCCTCTCAAAATTTGAAAGTTCTAAACTTCGGATATATTTTAAATAAAACGACGCCTCGCGATACAAACAGCTAAATCTTGTTTTATACTCACTGTAATCCATTAACTCATGCATTTGTTTCAGAAGTCCGGTGCACTCTTTTCTGATTTCTTCTTCACTCGCCGCCTTAGCACTCGTGCGAAGAATCACACCATAGGGATCCTCACAAAAATCTTCTAAGATTTTATAAAGTTCTTTCTTTTTTTCTTCCTCTGTAATTTTTTTTGAAACACCTTTTGTTTTTGATTTTGTGGAAACAACTGCAAACCGCCCTGCAATTTCCGGGAAAATTGTCAGTACCGGCTGTTTTGTCTTAACTGCCGCCTGCTTAATCTGAACAACAAATTCATCTCCGGCTTTTACCGTTTTCCCCTGACATTCACTTAAAGGAAGGAATCCAACCTTATTTTTCTCAAATTCCACAAAAGCCGCATGAATGTTATCCACGACATTCTGCACTTTCCCAACAAAAATATCACCAACATTTCCGGAAGTATTTTCCTCGTTTTCTACTAAAACATCATATAATTTGTCGTTATGCACAGAAACCAGTATCGTTTTATCCTGCACTTTTGTAATTACAATCTGGCTGCGGTTTGTCATCATCTATTCTCCCTTTTTCTTAAAAATCATCTGCATTCTGTGAATCTGATACGAATAAGGTTCTAATTCATTCTCACAAAATGCATAAAATGCCTGCATCACAAGTTCCGGCTTAATATTTGTCTCACTTCCGCTTGTCAGCCGCATAAACAGCGAGTTTCCCTCATAATCACAGTGAAGTGTTCCATAGTTTTCACCATTTTTTTTAGCAAAAGTATCCATTGAAAAATCCCAGGCAAGAATATGTGGTTTAATATCCACTTCTTTCACAGATTTTTTCGTCTTTTTCTCAATCACAATTTCTTGCTGCTCCATAAAAGAAAGCCATTTTTCCTGCCAATTTTCCGAAAAAACACCCGCTTCTTTTTCCACTACCATATAATCCGCAGCGATAAGAAGCGACATCGAATTTTTAAAACCATCCGGCATGATTTCAATGTCTGTAACAAATATTTCATCAGTCATAAATTGATTTAAGTAGGTCACAAGCTCCGGCAGTGAAAGATCCGGCAGTGAATAAAATTCTACATCAATATATTCTCCGTCACTTGTTACACCGACGCCAAGCGGCGAAGCAAAACTCATTAACTGGTGCGGACTGTACCCCTTTGAATACGCAACATCCAATTTTGCACGTCGAATCGCTTTCTGAAAAAAACGCATGCAGTCAAGGTGTCCGATAAACTTCATCGAGCCGCATTTTACAAAACGCATTCTTGTTTTCATTGTGCACTACCTCCACTTGCTTTTCTATCCATCATACAGATACCCGCATGGAACGAAGCAGCTCCGCATCCACTGCACTTCTGCTTACAGTTCGGCGTAACCTTTCCCTGCTTTGCATTTTCATATTCACGGCGTAAAAACTGTTTACTGACACCAATATCAATAAAATCCCATGGAAAGATTTCGTCTTCGTTTCGTTCTCTGTAATTATAAAAATCACGGTCCACCGAAAGTTCATCAAGAAGTTCATTCCATACATCCGGGCGGAAATAATCCGTCCATGCGTCAAAAATGCACCCCTTTTTGTAAGCCTTTTCAATTACATCTGAAAGTTTCCTGTCACCTCTGGCAAAGATTCCTTCCAATTCAGAAGTCACAGCATCATGGCAGATATAACGGATAGAACGCTGATTTATCTGTTCTCTCACCTTACCGGTAAGGAAGCGGCGTTTCTCATCAAAATACTCTGCCGTTCCCATCGGCGCCCACTGGAACGGAGTAAATGGCTTTGGTACAAAAAATGACGTACTTGCCGTAATCTCCGGTCTTCCCTGACGTTCTTCTTTAGGAAGTTCAAAATAGGTAGCAGCGATATCATTTGCCAATTCCGCAATTGCTGCAATATCCTCATCCGTTTCACCGGGAAGCCCTAACATGAAATATAGTTTAACACGTTTCCAGCCTCCCTGAAAAGCTTCCCATGCTCCTTTTAAAATCACATCCTTTGTAAGACCTTTATTAATCACATCACGCATGCGCTGAGATCCTGCCTCCGGCGCAAATGTCAGACTGCTTTTTCTGATATCCTGAACTTTACTCATAACATCCAAGGAAAACGCATCAATACGAAGCGATGGCAGCGCAATATTTAATTTTCTCTGACGACATTCTTCAATCAGATAATAAACCAAATCCGCCAGTTCATCATAATCACTTGAACTTAAAGAACTTAAAGTAATTTCCTCATACCCGGTATTGTCAAGCATCTCAATTGCCCGCTGTTTCAAAAAATCAAGTTTTCTCGGACGAATCGGACGATAAATCATCCCCGCCTGACAGAAACGGCATCCGCGGATACATCCACGCTGGATTTCCAGCACGACCCGGTCCTGCGTAGCTCGAATATACGGCACCAACGGTTTAGATGGATAATAAGTATCACTCAAATCCGTCACCACCTGTTTTTTTACACGGTTTGGTGCTTCCTTGCAGTTTGGCTCCATAGACGCAATCGTTCCGTCCTCGTGATACGTTACATCATATAAAAGAGGAACATACAGCCCTTCCACACCGGATGCCCGCTTCAAAAATGTCAACCGGTCCTCTCCTTTTTGTCTGGAATCCTTATAAACATCCAATAATTCGCGGTAAACAGTCTCTCCTTCTCCAATATAAAAAATGTCAAAAAATTCAGCAATGGGCTCCGGATTATATGTGCACGGACCACCTCCGATTACAATCGGATCGTCCCATGTTCTCTCACCGGCGTGCAGCGGAATGTGCGACAAATCCAAGACCTGCAAAATGTTGGTATAACACATTTCATACTGAATCGTAATACCAAGAAAATCAAACGCCCGAATCGGCTCCTGGCTCTCCAAAGCAAACAAGGGAATATTTTTCTCACGCAGTATCTTGTCCATGTCCGGCCACGGAGAATAAACCCTTTCACAATAGGTGTCATCCCAGCGGTTAAACATATCATATAAAATCTGTATTCCAAGATGTGACATTCCAATCTCATATACATCCGGAAAACACATACAAAAACGGACATCAACTTCTCTCGGATTTTTCTTTACCATATTAATTTCATTTCCAATATATCTGGCCGGTTTTTCAACCTGCATTAAAACTTCATCACGAAGCGCTAGTTTTCTCATGCTCTGTTGTCCTTTCTCATACATTCTGTTCGTCAATTATACACAACTTTATGATATACTGTCAAATATCTTGCCACTTGAATCAACTTATGCTATATTGAAACAAGTGAATTTATGCGAAGGAGGGACCTAATTATGTGGTGTCCAAAATGTAAAAACGAATATGTCGATGGAATTACCCTCTGCGCCGACTGTGGTGTGGAATTAGTCGATGAACTTCCGGAAGAAACGGATGAAGTAAAACCGGTTCGTTTATGTCATGTTGCCAATGAAGAAATTGGTGCAAAACTGGTTTTATATTTGAATGTAGAAGGGGTACTTACCGCAGGAATTATGCCGGTTACCGAAGAAGATGAATTTGACGATGGATTTTACGTTGTCGTTGCCAAAGAAGAATACGATGAAAAAGCTGAAACATTTGAATCTTTTGACGGTGCATCAGAAATGACCGAAGAAACCGTTTCTTCCATGATGACGGATATTGACGACGAACTTGCCCAGATTCAGGACGAAGAAGCAAGTAAAATGCTTTCCGAACTCCGTACCGAATCCAGTTCCGTTTATGTCAAGAAAAAAGACAAATACACAGATTTAAAATTCAGCGGTATTTCCTTTATTGTATTTGGTCTTTTAGGACTCGGTCTTTTGGCACTGAATTTATTTGAATACATTAACTTATTTAATAAATTTTCATCCTTAATCATGGTCGTTGTCTTTGTCATTTTCTTCATTGTAGGAATTACTTCTCTTCTGCGTGCAAAGAAAATGAAATCCATGGTTTCCCAGGAAGAAAGAGCAAGTGATGATGTATTAGACTGGATTGAAGCAAACATCACTGCTGAATACATCTCATCTTTAATTAATGAAGAAGAAACAGAAGAAAAAAACTACTTCACCGCCCACTCGGCAATGTGTAATAAAGTTAAAGAACAGTTTCCTCTCTTCAACGAAAACTATATTGATGAATTAATGGATGAACGTTACAACGAATACTGCGACTCCATCAACTAAACACTTCTCTATAAAAAAGGAAGTTTAATCGGTTCAAGACTATAATGCACCGCATTATCCCGTCTTGAACCAATTAAACTTCTCTTTTTTACTTCATTAGGTGCATTTTTCTAGCTAACAAATATAATCTTCTTCCCATCGGGAAATCAAACAATTCTTCTTTAGTCAGACCTTTCAGCAGAAGAAACGCCGTAAAGTATACCACTACCGCCACACAGACCGCAAGCATTGTACGAATCAAATTTGAGCCAATCACAAAGCCCACAAGGCCGTAAACACTTACCGCAGCAAGCGCCATCCAAAATCCCGCTGCCAAAGGAGCAAAGAACGTCTTAATAACTTCCTGCCGGTACGAAGGCACATAGCGTTTGATTGCACGAAGATTCAGAATAAACACAAGAATCGGGAATGTGATATTACCAATCAAAAGTGCATAAACGCCAATGTTGGTACAAGCTAGGAAAAATGATACAATTCCTATATGAATCACCAGCGAAATTGCTGAGTGGATTACCGGAATCCGCATTTTATCAATACTCTGCAAGGCACCGCCGGTCACATTGGAAAGTGCATAAAAGATAATAGCAGTTGCACCAACTGTCATCATACGCCCGCCAAGGACATAGTTTGAGGATGAAAACAGCATGCGCACAACCGGCTGTCCAAGAACCGTAAGTCCCAGTGCGCACGGAATTGCTATAATCATGTTAAATTTAATACCGGAAGCAACATTATAGTTCCACTGTTCATCGTCTCCCTCCGTGTATGCTGCCACCGCACTTGGTATCATGGAAGAAGCAATGGCTGTTGAAATCGCAATTGGTACACTGCACAATAAGCGGTATTTGGAACTGTACACACCGACAAAGCTTTTAATGGAAACAGCATCCAAACCTCTTTTCGCCGAAATAAAACCAAACAGTTTATAATCAATTAATCCACTAATATTATAAACTGTCTGCGAAAGAACAATCGGAAGAATCGTAAGAATCAAAATCTTAAACAACGATTGGTAAGATTCCAGATTTCCGGTCACATCTTTCTTTTCTAACTTTGCCTGAACCGGACGGTATAACCAGTATACAAACATAACAAGCAAAAGAGCCGATGCCGCACCAAGACATGTACCAAGGGTACCACCCGCTGCTCCCCATGCAGCCTGCTGCAAACTATCAGCATTCCACTTCATAAACAAATAGCTTGCCGCCACACTGACAATGGCATTGACCACCTGCTCAATAATCTGTGAAACCGCTGTCGGTATCATGGTTCTTTTTCCCTGGAAGAAACCACGAAACACACCTAATAAGGCCACAATAAAAATTGTAGGTGCAAGTACACGCAAAGGAATCTGAACACCACTGTATTCCGGATAAATCGTATGTTCAATCACACCTGCCCCAAAAAACAAGATCAAAGCAAATGCGCCGCCGGAGATTATGGCAAAACGCAGGGCAACTTTCAAAATTCTTCCTGTATTTTTATGTTCTCTGTTTGCCTGTCTGGCAGAAATCATTTTTGACAAAGCAAGTGGCAGGCTATAAGAAGAAATAATCAAAATCAAATCATAAATCTCAAAAGCAACTGCATAGATTCCATTTCCCTCTTCGCCAAGGATATTAGACATCGGGATTCGGTAAACCATACCGATAATTCGTACGATAAGCGATGCCATCGCCAAAATACCGCCCTGCTTTAAATAATCCGCATTTTTCTTTTTCGTACTCAATGCTCTATTCGTCCTTTCACTTAATCAAATTCTGTCGATTTTTAGGGTACACGGCAATGTAAGTTTTGCCCGGGTTAATCGTCAGCACATTACCGGACTCATCATAGTACGCCATTTCATTCGTTGTTTCCACACGTTTCCACGTAATAGAAATCCGTTTGCCATCGCTGTAATAATACCCTTTTCCGGAAGTATTGCCAAGTTTCATCGTCTGGTATCCATTGTGGTCAATATTTGACTCACTCACCAGTTGTATAATTACATTTTTAAATGCAAGCTGTTTTTTGTAATACGTGTCCATATGTTTTTGCCCGTATTCATATTTTTTATAGGTTTTACTCTTAGCACTGTATTTCATCTTACATGTGGAGTAATTCGAAAACGGAATCGTAACCGACTTAGCTGTTTTTCCATTTGCAGGTTCCGTATCCTCATTCGCAAAATTAAAATGTTTTGCCATTGCCTCGGAGTTCCTCGTCAATGAATATCCAAGCTTTTTTGCACCTTTTTTCATTTTCTTTCCATTTGTAAACACATTGTGAGGGGCGCGGATGGATAAATCTCTGGCATACACAACACCACCAATTGCTGACAAACCACTCAAATTGTTTGTTCCCAACTTTTTAATTTTTGACACTGCATATTTGGTATGTCCAAAATGACAAAAAATCGCATCCCATTCTTTGGCAAACTGCACATAGTAGTGTCTTGCACTTCGCACTGAACCAATCTTTTTCACCTTGCTGACATCCTCATAGACCGCCATCATGCGGGTAATTCCACCTTCTGCCAGTGCCTCATAAATAATATCTGCTTTCGATGTTCCTTTTTGATTTCGAAACGCATACTCAATATTGTTTATCATAATCGCATAGGGACGCTTCTTTGCCACAGACGGCTTAATATATTTACCGGTAAACTCACTTTTAACCATACCTTCATATGGATTTTTCGTTGCCTGCGGCTCATTTTCCTGTTGCTTTGTCTGAACTTGCTTGTCCGTCTGCGGATTATTTTTCTGCAAAGACTTTCTTCCACAAGCCAGATATAATCCTGCGGCAATCAGTGATAACACCGCAATCCCACATAAAGCTAAAACAATTTTTTTCTGTTTCTGATTCATATTACCCTCACTTTCGCAGTCTCATTATCTCAAAATTTGTAACTTTTTCATGATTTCACGCTGCTTTTCTTCCATTTCTGCCCTTTCATCCTCTTCCATATGGTCATAGCCAAACAAATGAAGAAGACTGTGCACAACTAAAAATGAAAACTCTCGCAATAACGAGTGTCCATATTCTTCTGCCTGTTCGCATACAACCTCCGAACACAAAACAATATCTCCCAACATCATTTCTTCTGATTCTGGGGAAACAGTAAGTGTCTTGCAGAACTTCTCCCCCGAAAAATCCGCCGGGGCATCATATTCCATCATCGGAAAACTAAGCACATCCGTTGGCCTGTCAACATTCCGGTGTGTTCGGTTGAGTTCATGAATTTCGTCCTTTGTAACAAGAGTAACACTAATTTCCGGCTCATAGGGGCACTTCACAAAATCCGTAACAAATGCTGCCAGTTTCTCAATTTGCTCTTCCGGCTCAAAAGGAAAAGTAACTTTCCCCATATCTTCTAAATAAATTGTCATCGTTTTCCTGCTTTCTTTGTCTGTGTGCTTGCTTTTTTACGCGACTCTTTGTAGTTTTCACGTGCCTCATACTTTTCATAGGCATGTACAATTTTCTGTACTAACGGATGACGCACCACATCTTTATTGGTCAGATAGGAAAAACCGATATCTTCTACCTGTTCCAATACTTTCGATGCCTGTTCCAGACCGGATTGTGTCTGAAAAGGTAAATCTTTCTGCGACAAATCGCCGGTTATCACAACTTTTGAACCAAATCCAATACGCGTCAAAAACATTTTCATCTGTGCCGGCGTTGTGTTCTGCGCCTCATCAAGAATAATAAACGCATTATCTAACGTTCTTCCTCGCATATAAGCAAGTGGCGCCACTTCAATCAGGCCTTTTTCAGAGTTCTTAATAAAACTGTCCGCTCCCATAATCTGGTAAAGTGCATCATATAAGGGTCTTAAATACGGGTCAATTTTACTCTGTAAATCACCTGGCAGAAAGCCGAGATTTTCTCCCGCTTCAATCGCCGGTCTTGTCAAAATAATTTTACTGACTTCATCATTTTTAAATGCCTGAATTGCCATAGCCATCGCCAAATAGGTCTTTCCGGTTCCTGCCGGTCCGATTCCAAACACCATCATTTTTTCTTGTATCTGGTTTACATATTTCTGCTGGCCTCTGGTTTTTGGCTTAATCGGTTTTCCCTGAATGGTGTAGCCAATCAATTCTTTGTCAATCTCTGCCAATGACACATCCGAATGTTCCTTCGATAGTGCTAGAACATAATCTACATTCTGCTCCGTAATCGTATTCCCACGCTCCGAAAGTGTAAGAAGCTCCGAAAATACATTTTTTGCCTGTTCAACTGCCGATTTACTTCCTACCAGTTTAACCGCACCATCGCGCAGAATTACGCTTACCCGAAGCGTTCGTTCAATCTTCTTTACATGGCAGTCAAGACCGCCAAACAAATTCCTTTCATGCTCCAAAGGAATCTCTAAGATTACTTCATGAGTCTCCATCCTGCTTTTCCTCTGCTTTCTTATCAATCTTAAGTTCGCTCTCTGCGATATATTGTTTCCTTGTTTTTTTGCAAAGGAAACGAATCTGTCCACTGATTAACCAGTCCTTTTCATTTTGTTTGGTTATTTTCGCTTCCTTTGAAAGAATCTCCAATCCATCCTGTCTGCACTGCCGCAATAATTTCTGATACAGCCGCTTTCCCTCTTTAAAAATTTCTTTGCGGTTTCTCTTTCGAATCACAAACGTATACTCTCGAAACTCCTTTTTTCGTTTCGTAAAAGTAAAAGGAATCGGTAAATCCTCCCATTTGGGCAATATCGTTGTTATTATATCATATTTCTTAGCGTTATTAAACCGTTTAATTGGATTTTTTATCACGAAAGTCTTGTGATTGATTTCATACTCAGTCTGGTAGATTTTTTTCCCTGTATATTCCTTTTCGCAGACCTTCACTGGGATTTCTTTAGAAAATTTTCTGTCGCAGACAAGTAAAACCTCTCCTTTTGCTACCACTCCCATCTTATCCACAACCGTCTCATCATCTCCGGTAACCGGAACAATCCCGGAAATCAAAATTTGCCCCTTTTTCACCTTTTGTCCCGGCTTAACACATGCCACACCGCGGTTTACAACAATTTTTTTAACAATTCCGCTTTTTTCTGCTACCAGGTGACAGAACCGACCTGCGCGTTCCCGTCCTGCTTCCGGATTCGCTTCTTTTATAGAAATCACAAGAAGACTTCCTTTTTCTTCTGCAGACACCCAGCTGATATCCGGATGCTTTTGACGAATACTTTTTTCAATTGTATCACAGTGCAGGCTGCGCCGTTTCATTCCGCGGTATACCTGTAGAGAATTTACGGTTTTTAATAATGTTTCTTTCGTATAAGTAACCTGTCCCTGAAACTGAATTTGCCAGACAAAGGTAGACAAAAAATGCAAAAGGAAGAAAAAGAGCAGAAAGCCCGAAAAAAAAGTCCAGTTTTTCTTCATTCTCCCGATATAAAAAGGAAAACCCTTCTTTTTTTTAATCTGCGGATGTAATTTCGTTTTATAGACAATGGGTTTCATCTTTTTAAAATCTTTCACACAAACACAAAATTCTACTGCTTGTTCTCTTTTTACTCCCCATAATAAAATGCCGTGATGACGGCACATATTCATAAAACGCTCGAAACTTCCTTTATGCGATTGGCAGACAACATAGCCCTGTAACCACTTCAGTCCAATTCCCCCTTATGTGCCAATGTACTCAACACAGCAGATTTCACCATATATTTTACAATCTTCTTTGGTAAACCGGTCTATTCTAAGACACGTACCGCGGACAATCAATTTGTTGTGTCTTCCCTGTAACTTAATCTGCTCGGATGTATAATCAATAATGGACTGGTAGTTCTCAACCAATGCCATTTCTTTTCCATACAAATTCACAACCGTTGTATTTCCTAAAATATCCGGTGCCAAATGAAGTTTTTCTGAAAGATTTCCCATAAAACACAGCCCTTTTCTTTTATTCTATGCCATTCCCGCGGCTGCGGTTCCAATGCATAAGAAAAAGTCTGTCTCCATAATAGTTTATGAAAACAGACTTTCTCATATGTGCTTCTTATTTGTATTTTCTTTTACGAGCTGCTTCAGACTTTTTCTTACGTCTTACGCTTGGTTTTTCATAATGCTCTCTCTTGCGAATCTCCTGCTGAATACCAGCTTTTGCACAGTTTCTCTTGAAACGGCGCAATGCGCTATCCAATGATTCGTTTTCTTTAACTGTTACACTAGACATTGTATCACACCTTACCTCCCTCCAGTTGTAGATTGTGCTTCAATACAACTGATCGGGTATTTTTTCGCACTACCTAAGATTATACCATAAAATTCCCATACGTCAACTGTTTTTTGCAAATTCGTCTAAAGTTCCAAAGCGAAATCCCTTTTTCTTAAGGAAAGTAAGAACTGCTCCCAAAGCCTCGGTATTTGACTTCGAGCACGCATGAATCAGTGGAATCATTCCATTATGGTAATAAGTCTTAAATTTGCGAATCACAAAATTCTTTCCCGGCTGATTGGCCGTGTCGTAATCATAATAAGCTAAACTCCAAAAAATCGTCGAATATCCCATCGATTTAGCCACCTTAATGCTCCGCATGCTAAAGTTTCCCTCCGGAGGACGGATAAAAGAATCCATTTTAAAACCCGTCTTCTTTTTCATTGCTTTTTCGCAGTCTTTGATTTCTCTCTGAATACGTTTTACACTCAGTTTTGCCATTCTTGGATGGTGTGTGGTATGATTTCCTACGAGATGTCCCTCTTTTTTCATCTTCTTTACCAGTCCCGGATTTGACATAATATAATCTTTTGTTACAAAAAAGATTGCTTTTGCATGGTGTTTTTTCAGTGTTTTCAAAATTTTCTTCGTATATCCGGCTTCATAACCACAATCAAAACTCAGATATACAACCTTGTTCTTTTTTGAACATTTTCCTATGTAATACGCATGGTCTTTTTTACATTTCCATCCTGCCGGTCCGGTTCCGTTTGGTTTTTTATGGTTTAAATTCTGTCCTAATCCCCAGTCATACGACCGCGTGGAATAAGAAGACAGTGGCCGTTTTGCCTGACTATCCATTTTACCACCGGTTATACACAAAAGCACTGCCAAAAACAAAGCAAAAATTCTTTTTCTCATTTGTTTCTCCTCCACATTAAAATATACCGGCAAGCAACGCGCCTGCCACTGCCCCAACAGCCACAATCACAAGTCCCGTATCGAAATACGCAAGAACAAGTGCCACAAGCGTTCCCGCCGTAGAAGTAACTACATTTCCGGTTGCCGTAAAAATAGCCGGAAACGTAAGTGCCGCCAATACCGCATAAGGCACATAATACAAAAAGGACGTAAGCCACTGCGATGTAATCTCTTTTCGAAACACCGTAATTGGAAGAACGCGAATCAGATAGGTAATCACTGCCATTACCGCAATATAAATCAACTGCTCTGTCATGCTTTAACCTCCTTTTTTACCGGGAACATAAACGCTCCTATAGATGCTGCAATCACGGTAGAAAGAATCACCTGAAAGCCAATGGAAATTTCTTTGAGTACCGGTGTCGCAGTAAAAATACACTGGCAGATAACAGCAATACCAATAACAAATAAAACGGCCTTGCTCTTTTTTGCCGGCGGTATGATAATTGCAATAAACATCGCATACAGACCAAGTTCCATCGCAGCTGATAAAGCCCCCGGCATAATCTGAGACGCAAGTGCCCCGGCTGCGGTACCAACTGTCCATCCAAAGACCGGCACCGTAATCAAGCCATACATAAAGCGCGCCGACAAAGATTCTGTCTCCATTGATGACACTGCAAAAATCTCATCCGTAATACCATAGCCAATCATCAGCCGCTGGCGTAAAGTCATCTTCTTGTCCACTTTCTGCGATAAAGAAAACGACATCAACATATATCGCACATTAATAATAAACGTAGTCATTGCCATTTCTAAATAACTGCCATGTGCTGCCATAATTGCCACTCCGGCAAACTGTCCGGCGGATGTTACATTGGCAACAGAAATCAAAATCGTAATCCACACAGGAATTCCTGCATTTACTGCTTTTACACCAAATGTAAAGGACACCGACAAATAACCGATTGCAATCGGCAGTCCTTTTTTTATCCCTCGTATCCAATCATTCATTTTCCTTATGAAAAGTCACTGTAATCTCAGTTCCTTTATCCTCCTCGCTTGTTACTTCAATATCCGCATGATGAACTGCCACAATATGTTTTACAATAGCAAGTCCAAGTCCGGTTCCGCCGGTTTCTCTCGAACGCCCCTTGTCCACCCGGTAAAAACGTTCAAAAATACGTTCCTGATTTTCTTTGCTGATTCCAATTCCGGTATCTTTTACACAAAATATGACGGTATTTTCCGTTTCCGCCAAACACACTACAACCTGACCGCCTTCTTTATTATAGCGAATTCCGTTATCAATTAAATTATATGCCAGTTCCTCCAGCATTTTTGTCACGCCATGAATCATCACAACTTCCGGCACTGTCTCCAGATGAAGCGTAACATTTCTCTTTTTTGCCGCCAAAGCAAGCAAATCCCCGCAGTTACGCACTGTATCCGCAAAATTCACCCACGCAAAATCATCGTTAAAATTTCTTGTATCCAATTCAGATAACTGCAAAATATCATTAATCAAAGTCAGAAGACGCGACGAATTTTTCTGGATTTCCCCGGCAAAACGCACCACATCTTCCCCCTTTGCCATTCCTCCGGCAATCAACTCCGAATAACCGGAAATTGATGTCAAAGGCGTTTTCAATTCATGGGAAACATTCGCCGTAAATTCCTGCCGCATATTACTATTTTTTACAATATCCCGGTGCTGCTTTTGAATCGTATTCAAAAAAGGAGTTAATTCTTTGTAACCGGTTGCCAGTTCCTCGCGATCCATGTTCTTTGCAAGCATTTCAATCGGTTTAACAATACTTTTCGCAAATAATCTTGATAAAAAGATAGACACCGCAAACAAAAGAATCGCAATTCCTCCAATAAATGGTGAAACTCGTATCAAAAAGCTAATAAAACTCTGACTTTCTTTTGCCAAACGGAGAATATTACCATTGCTTAACCGTATTGCATAGTAATAAGAAGCATGAGATAATGTATTAGAGGTTCGGATGGATTTTCCACTTCCCTTTTCTATCGCCTCTTTTACTTCGGGACGTTCTTTGTGATTTCCTAAAACGTCTGCATTTACATCCGAATCAGCTAAGACAACTCCGTCTTTGTCAATCAGTGTCACGCGTATGTTATCAACTTTTTTCTGCGAGATAATGCGGTCAGTATCTTTATAATTTACTAAATCCTCTCCTAACATATCAGCACAGGTGTGAAGATTCTCAATGACCTCATTTTGAAACAAATTATAAAACACAACCGTTGTTAATAACAACACGGCAATCATCGATATCATAGCAATTGCCATAAAGTTTAACTGCATCCTTTTTTTCATTCTGTTTCATCCTCCGTTTTTCGGAAACAATATCCGACATTTCGTATCGTTTGTATCTGGCTGCCGGCTTCACCAAGTTTTTTTCGCAGCGTCCGAATATGCATATCTAATGTTCTCGATTCTCCAAAAAAATCAACACCCCAAATTAACTCCATCAAAGAATCCCTTGTCATCACCTGGTCTGCATGGCTCATCAGTACCTGCAGTAATTCAAATTCTTTGTAAGTAAGCGGGCATTTTTCCCCTTTTACAAAAACTTCTCTGGCGTCCTTATTTAATTCGATTTTCTGCCGGTTCCCAATGACAGAAATTTGTTTCTTTTTGCTCGAAAATCGTCGCAGCAAAGCCCGGATACGTGAAACAAATTCCATTACACCAAATGGCTTTGTCAAATAGTCATCTGCCCCACAGTCAAGCCCCCTCACAATATCCAACTCTGAATCTCTGGCTGAAACCATAAGAATCGGAATCTTTGCATACAATTCTTTTTCACGGATTTCTTTCACGATATGAAAACCATCTGCATCCGGTAACATCACATCCATCACAATCAAATCCGGTAATTTTTTTTTGCACGCTTTCCAAAAAGCGGAAACGCTTGTCAAAAGTGCCACCTCATGCCCGGCATTTTTTAGTGCAAAACTTTCAATTTCTCCAATTCCATCATCATCTTCAACAAGATAAATCAGTGCCATTTATATCCTCTCTTCTTTCCTTATTATTGCAAACTCATCGCAATACAGCAGTCATTTCCAACTACTGTCACTTTACCATAGGAACCGCAGATAAGCGGTATCATCGGTGCCACGTGTCCGATATCCAAATCCATAAAAATTGGCACATCAAACTCACTTAATATAGAAAGAACCGCTTCGTATTGGTCAAGTCCAGCAATTATCTGCCCCTGTACACCGGGACGTCCAATCAGAAAGCCACGGCAGGTATCAAACCAGCCCGCCTGCTTCAAGCTCCACAAAGTTCTTCTCATCTCAAATACATTCAAATCACAGGATTCCAAAAACCAAAGAATACCATCATCTTCATATTTTTGATTAAATTCCTTTACCTTATCAAATTTCGTTCCCCTCAAATGAGATAAGCAATCTAAGCATCCCCCAAGCAGTCGTCCCTCAATCTTGAAAGATTCGCCTTCTTTCTTATTGGTATGCAGAACAAAAGGCTCTGTGACATGATAGGCAGCTAACGGATGCTCTTCATCTTTTAGCGATTCCTTTTCCCACATCGAATAATTTTGCATCTCCAACTTTTTCCCCTGCAGTAATTCATAGGCATCCTGAATCGATGCATGCCACGGCTCCATACCAAAAGCTCCTGCATTTGGACCGTAAATTGCTGCCGTATCGGTCAGTGTTGCAAGTAAAAAAATCAGATTTGTATTGTCTGAGTACCCCATAAACCACTTAGGCGGCAATCGCTTTAATTGTCCAAAATCAATATATTCAAGTATTTCGCACATTAACTCACCACCGCCACAGGAAATCAATGCCTGATTTGTTTCTTTCTTATAATATTCCATAAATTCAGCCGCACATTTTTTCGGGCTGCTACTGATTCCTACACCATCTGACGCATAACAGTTAAACCCTAATTCAGTCTTAAAACCAAGCGCATTCCATTTTTTTAGACTGTTTTGAAAGGCAGAATAATACGGTTCACCCGCACAGCCAAACGATGGTGCAACAAATCCAATGGTATTTCCTTTTTCAATAAATGACGGATAACGCATATCTCTCCTCCTTATTTATGGTATGGTTCATGATTCATAATGCGGTTTGCACGATAAATCTGCTCAAACAAAATAACACGCATCAATTGATGGGGAAAGGTAAAATCCGAAAATGACAGCCTCTCATCCGCACGGTCAAGTAAGGATGTATGTAAGCCAAGAGACCCTCCAATCGCAAAGGCAATGTGGCTTTTCCCCTGATTCATACACATTGAAAGGTGCTTTGCAAATCCTTCTGAGTCAAATTTCTTTCCCTTTAAATCAAGTGCAATCACATACATGGAATCTTTTATTTTGGAAAGCAGACGCTCTGCCTCCTTTTGCCGTATCTGTTCCTGCTGTAAATCCGATGCCTGTTCCGGTGTTTTCTCATCCGAAACTTCTATAATATCTACTTTCGCATACCGCGACAAACGCTTTTTATATTCATTTACCGCATCTGTATAAAACTTTTCTTTTATTTTTCCTACACATAATATCGTATACTGCATAATGTTTCTTCCTTTACTTTCATATGCCTAGTATAGCACATATACAAATGCCACATCAATAAAAAGAAAAAAATATGCAACTTTTTGAAAGCTGACATATTTTTGACACACACTATCTGTATATTAACACTTGGAAAGTTTATAACTTTCTACTCCCACCCTATTATACGCTTTGACACCTTCGGGTGTCAGGAAAGACACCTCCTCCCAGAGGTGTCTTTTCTGTTGTAGAGATTTTTTCATTCTTATGTAGACAGTGACAAACTGACACATAATGCAGTATCAATCTTTTCAATTGCTTCCGTGTCCAAATGACACACTTTTTCACGTAATCGGGATTTATCAATCGTACGAACCTGTTCCAAAAGAATCACAGAATCTTTTACAATTCCATATTTGTGTGCATCCAATGCTACATGCGTTGGCAGTTTGGCCTTGTGCAGCTGGCTTGTAATTGCCGCACAAATAACCGTCGGGCTATAACGGTTGCCCATATCATTTTGTATAATAAGAACCGGCCGCACTCCACCCTGTTCGGAGCCAATGACCGGTCGTAAATCTGCATAATAAATATCGCCTCGTTTTACAATCATGGTTTCACACTCCCTCATTTGATATTCCTATTATTCCCAATATACGAAGCGATATTCAATTTGTTCAAAAGCTTTTATTATTCTCCTAAATATTTTCTAGGCACACGGTTTGTAATACTGCATACAAACTCATAATTAAATGAATGTGATTTTTCTGCAATCTCCTCAACGGGGATATTTTTTTCTCCATCTTTTCCAAAAATTGTTACCGTATCCCCGATTGCAGCTTCTTTGATATGAGACACATCCACCATAAACTGGTCCATACAGATTCTTCCTAAAATCGGTGCATACTGTCCATGAATCAAAACACGTCCTTTGCCTGACAAATCACGTTTCATGCCATCGGCATAACCAACCGGAATCGTAGCGACCGTCATTTTTTCCTTCGCCGTAAATGTACCACCGTAACTGATACTCGTTCCCGGCTCTACGGTCTTTATATAAGAAATAATCGATTTCCATTGCATGGCAGGTTCCAATACAAGAACATCCTTTGCCACTTCATCAGACGGATACAGTCCATAGGTCGTAATACCGGAACGTACCATATCAAGGTTAGCTTCCGAAAATCCAATAATTGAAGCACTATTTGACACATGGTGAATTGGAATCTTAACACCGCGTTTCTCTAATTCTTCGACAAAAGCCAGATATTTTCTAAAAGGTTCTCTTGCCGGCTCAATGGTTTTCTCGTCAGCTCTGGCAAAATGCGTAAAGATTCCTTCAACTTCCAGTCCCGGCAGTTTCGAAATTTTTTCTACCGTATCCAAAGATTCTTCACAAGGGATAAAACCAATCCGGCTCATTCCGGTATCAACTTTTATATGAATCTTTGCTTTTTTTCCAAGTTTTAATGCTGTCTCGCTTAACTGCTCTGCCATTTCCCACGTATACACAGTCTGGGAAATCTGATATTGCACCAAATCCTCATAGGATTCTTCTCCTGTATATCCTAAAATCAAAATCAGTTTATCAATTCCTGCTTTTCGAAGTTCTATGGCTTCCTCTATCATGGCAACTCCGTAAGCATCTACCTGATCATATAATGCCTTCGCAACCTGTACGGCACCATGCCCATAAGCATTTGCCTTCACAATTGCCATTACCTTTGTTCCTTCTTTTATATTTTTATGTACCTCATCGATATTATGCCGGATGGCATCTAAATTAACCTCTGCATAAGTACGATTAAACTGTTTCATTTTCATTTCCTTCTTTCTGAAAACATTTTGTATTTGTAAGAACCTCGGTCAAACCATCCAGCAAATCAGATGCCATGACTCCATACGGACTTTTCTGTTTTGCTGCCACATCACCGGAAAGACCATGCAGGTAAACACCGAGCTTTGCAGCCAAAAACGGATTCACATTCTGGGCAAGCAGACCGCTAATCACCCCGGTCAGCACATCACCCGAACCACCGGTTGCCATTCCATTATTTCCGGAAACATTGACATAACATTCCGTCCCATCCGAGACAACAGTCCTTGCATCTTTTTGCACCAAAATACAATTTCTTGTTTTTGCCGTATTTTTCGTTGTCCCTAAAATATCCTCTTGTAGTTTGGGTATCGGAATCCCGGTTAGCACACTCATTTCCTTAACATGCGGTGTTAAGACAAAATTATCCCGAAACGTAATATCTTTTTTTGCACAAATGGTTATCGCATCACCGTCTACCACAGTCGGAACTTTTGTATTTGCTAAGACGTACTCCACCAGTTCCTCTGATTGTTTGGATAAACCAATTCCCGGTCCAATCACGACAGCACTTGCAAGCGGAAGTACTTTTTTTATTTCCTCTCTGGTTGAAAAAAGAATTTCCGGCAGTGCACTAAGCAGTGTATCCCGGTTTGATGGTGTCGATACGACATGCACAAGTCCTGCTCCCATACGATATGCGGCTTTTGCAGACAGAAAGCAGGCGCCACTCATAGTATCACACCCGGCAATTACAACCACTCTTCCAAACGTTCCCTTATGTGAATGAGCGATGCGATTTGGAAGGTTACAAACAATATCATCCGGCTCATAATAGTAAGCATCTGCCTGCGCGAAATCAACGCTTTTCCTTGGAAATCCAATATCCGCCACATAAACTTTTCCGGCATATTCACACCCCGGATACAAAACAAGCCCGGTTTTGTTCACGCCAAAGGTAATCGTCGCTTCAGCCTGTACGGCACAGCCTAACACTTTCGCACTTTTTGCATGAATACCGGACGGAATATCTAATGAATAAACCGTCACGCCACTTTGATTCATATCTAAAATAACCTGTTCATACACACCGGTTACTTCTCTGGAAAGTCCGATTCCAAAGACGGCATCAATTAAAATATCGTATTCATCCATCGAAACAAGCGAATAGGCAAGAATCGGGACGTCACATGCCGAAGCAATTACAAGCTGTGTTTTCATTTCTTCTGACATATGTTCCGAATTTCCTACGACTGTAACTGCCGCCTGATATCCCATTTCATGTAAGATACGTGCCACACAGACGCCGTCACCGCCATTGTTTCCAATTCCACATACACATAAAAAAGTATCCGATGGTCCGGCTTTCTCCAAAAGGACGGAAACCACCGACATCGCCGCCTTTTCCATCAAAACAAGACTTGGCATCCCCATTGTATCAATTGCATGGGTATCAATTGCTTTCGCCTGTTCACCGGAATACATCTCTTTCATAAAAGTCCCTTCTTTCTATTCTTTTACATCGTCTGCCACAGCAATCACAAATGCCGTTGCAACTTCCTTTGTATTTGTGATAGAAATCTTCCAATCGGTAATCCCCATTTCCTCTGCTTTTTTTCTCGCCGCACCATAAAGCGTAACATAGGGGGCACCGCTTTCTCTTCGCAGGATTTCCACTTCACAGGCATCAATGCCCGCAAAGCCGGTACCAAATGCTTTTACTACCGCTTCTTTCCCGGCAAAATCAGAAGCACCTCTCCTTTTTGCGTGTTCCATCTCCGCCCGTTCTTTTTCCGTAAAAATGCGATGGACAAAATGCTCTTTTTCCATCGCTTTTACAACACGGGAAATCTCAATGGAATCTACACCAATTCCAAGTATCATTCTTTTCCCTTCCTTTTATCATATAAATTCATTACGTCATGACCTAACAACCCATGCATCAAAGAATAGGCACTGCCCATACTCTCCTCTAAATCATCTTTCCATTCCGTTTTCTCACGGAGGGAAATGCGGAGTTCTTCAATTTCCTGCTTTACAATTTTCAACTGCTCATCTCCATTTGCCAAACGCTCAAAACAATAATGTGCCCCTGTAGCAAGCAGTTCTTCATTTGCCTTTTTTATCATTCTCGGAAGTTCAATCAATTCATCTGATTCCGTCTCTATCCGCTCTTTGATTTCCAAAAGAAGACGCTGCTGGTTTTTCTTCTTTTTATCACGTAAAGGCTCTGCATCATTCATCCCAGCCACAATGCCTTCCATCAATTTCTTTTTCGTCTTTTTTAAATCTTTGATGTCATTTACTAAATACCCCTGCCTTTTGAGCAGTTCATTTAATTTCTCCTCAAGCTGAATAATCTCAGCCGGTTTTTCTCCCTGCGGAAACAAGGTATGCCAGCGACGGTCCAACACTAGAATAGGAACCTTTTTCCCTTTTAAAGCTTCTCTCACCAGCGTTTCAAATTCTAAGTCTCGTCGTTTCATACCATTCCTCCTATTCTGGTAAGTTAGAAATATTGTAAGAAAGCCGCATCAAACTTTCTGCCAGATGTACGTTTTCAACCGCAATATTTTCCGGAAGATTCAAATCGGTGGCCGCAAAATTCCAAAATGCACTAACACCATACTGTACAAGCTGTTTCGCCACTGCCGGTGCAATTGATTTCGGCAGCGTAAGTGCTGCAATATCTACCGTATGTCCTTTTACATATCCTTCTAAGTCTTTCATGTCATAAACCATCGTATGACCAATCTTTTTGCCAATCTTATCCGGACTGACATCAAAAACTGCCGATACCACAAATCCTCGTTTTTCAAAACCGGCATAATTGGCAAGTGCATGCCCTAAGTTACCGGCACCAAGAATAATGACATGGTAATCCCTGTCAAGTCCCAAAATTTTACCTATTTCATTTTTCAAATAAGGAACATTATAACCATATCCCTGCTGACCAAAACCGCCAAAATTATTAAAATCCTGTCGGATTTGAGATGCTGTCACTTTCATTTGCTTACTTAACTCCCCGGATGAAATACGCTCAATTCCGTTATCCAATAATTCGCTTAAATATCTATAATACCGCGGCAAACGCTTAATTACTGCCGCTGAAATCTTTTTATCTGCCACAAAGGTATCCTCCAACGAAAATAAAAAGTACAAATCAGCCAAAAAAAGCTGTCTGTACTTATTATAATGGAATGTTAAAAATTAGTCAATCTCCAATGTCCGCAAATGTTTCCATTTTCCCTTCTCAAACGGCTCCGGAATCAGGCAGGAAGACAAACGCAGGCATTTTAATCTGCGAAATTGATATAAAACCTCAATATGTTTTAACTCCAATGGCTTAAACTCATCAAATCCTGCTATCTCAATCACTTCAAGATTCGGAAATTCGCAGAGTGCATTTAAATCAAAGGACTCTTTTGTAATCTTCCACAAAGAAACTTTTTTAACTTTCTTTTTTTCTTTTTTTGAAAGCCAGTTCCTTTTGCCTTCTTCATTACGCTCAATGCGGCTGATTGCCTCTTCTCCGTAATAAATTCGATTGATACACATAGTAACCACCCTTTCCTTTTTTGGTGTTCATAAAATAAGACGATTGAAAACGGCAAAATGTTGCAAAAAAATTAAAATTATTATAAAATATGTTTTTGTTAGAAGTTTTTTGGAGGATTCAATCATTATGATATTAGCATGCAATCATATTTCAAAGGCATTTGCAGACGAAACCGTTTTGTCAGATGCTGTTTTTCATATAAATGAAGGTGAACGCGCTGCCATCGTAGGAATTAACGGTGCCGGCAAAACAACACTGCTACGAATCATTGTCGGCGAACTTCCGGCAGATTCCGGTGAAATTGTAACAGCTAAAGGTAGTACCATCGGCTATCTCCCACAGCAGCAGGGATATCACTCAGACAAAACAATTTATGAGGAATTATTGGCTGTCAAATCGGATGTCATTGAAATGGACGAAAAAATCCGTGCAATGGAGCAGCAAATGACAACTTTAGAAGGTGCCGAATTAGAGCGTGTGTTAAACCAATACCATAAGCTGCAAACGGCTTTTGAAGATGGTGAAGGATATACTTACAAAAGTAAAGTTCTCGGCGTCATTAACGGTCTTGGCTTTCGCGGAGAAGCGATGCACCAGTGCATCAACAATCTCTCCGGTGGACAAAAAACAAGGGTTGCTCTTGGTAAACTTCTGTTATCAGAACCGGACTTATTGTTGATGGATGAGCCTACAAACCACTTAGATTTGGAATCCGTGCGCTGGCTGGAAAACTATTTAAACGGTTACAAGGGAAGTGTCTTAGTTGTCTCTCACGACCGCTTTTTCATCGACCGCATCGCCGAGAAAATTATTGAAATTGACCACGGCAAAGTAATAACTTTTACCGGTGACTATACCAGTTATTCCGAAAAAAAAGAAAAATTACGCGAGGAAATGATTCACCGCTACTATAACCAGCAACAGGAAATCAAACACCAGGAAGCCGTCATCCAGAAATTAAAATCCTTTAACCGTGAAAAGTCAATTCGCCGTGCGGAAAGCCGTGAAAAAATGTTAGCCAAAATCGAACGTGTAGAAAAGCCGGTGGAATACGAAAAATCACTTTCTCTTTCCCTGACTCCTTCAGTAATCAGTGGAAATGATGTTTTGACGGTCACGGATTTTGCCAAAAGTTTTGGAGAAAACCACTTGTTTGATCATCTTTCCTTTTCAATTAAACGAGGCGAAAAGGTGGCAATTATCGGCAAGAATGGAACCGGCAAAACAACACTTTTAAAATTAATTCAGGGAATGATTCCGGTTGATGAAGGAAGTGCCGTAACCGGCTCTCATGTCGAAATCGGTTACTATGACCAGGAACATCAGATGCTTAACGATGATAAAACCATCTTTGAAGAAATTCAGGATGATTACCCGGATTTGACAAATACAGCAATTCGTAATGTTCTCGCTGCCTTTTTATTTACGGGAGATGATGTTTTTAAACCGATTCATCTTCTCAGCGGTGGTGAAAAAGGTCGTGTATCATTGGCGAAACTGATGCTGTCAAAGGCAAACTTTTTACTCCTTGACGAGCCGACCAACCATTTGGATATTACCTCCAAGGAAATTTTGGAATCCGCAATTAATAAATATGAGGGAACCGTGCTTTACGTCTCGCATGACCGTTATTTTATCAACCGCACCGCCACAAGAATTTTGGATTTAACCGGGCACAAACTGCTCTCCTACAATGGAAATTATGCGTACTATCTGGAGAAAAAAGATACGGTGGAAAGCCGCTTTTTAACAAATAACGATAAAACCATACAGACTTCTGCAAAAAAAGATACAAAAGAAGAAGGTAAGCTTGACTGGCAGGAGCAGAAAAAACTGGCAGCGAAAAAGCGAAAAATTGAGAACGAATATCAAAAAACCGAACTAGAAATTGAAGCACTGGAAACGGACATTGCAAATCTTGATGAGGAACTGATGCGTCCGGAATATGCATGCAATGCTCATAAACTAAACGAATTATCAACCGCCCGCGAAGAAAAAGAAACCGCTCTCACTGCCGCTATGGAGCAATGGGAACGGTTAGCCGAACAATTAGAAGAATTTGAAGTTACTGAGTAATCCGCTTAGTAACTTCATTTGCTTTTGCATAAATTTCCGATGGACTTTCTCCCACAAAAAACTCGCCATTTTCATAGAGAACCATGCCATTTACCATCGTCATTTTCACATTTTCTTTACTACCACTGTATACTAAGTTTTTCACAAGATTATGCACAGGCTGCATATTTGGCCGCTGTAAATCAATTAAAATCAAATCAGCAAACTGGCCTTCCTTTACATACATGCACTCCGGCAGCCCCATTGCCAGTGCACCACCGGTTGTAGCCATCTTTAAAACATCTGCGGCATCCATAACCGCTGCATCCTCATATTTTAATTTCGGAAGAACTGCTGCTAAATACATTTCACGGAACATGTCAAGTGCATTATTGCTCGCCGGTCCATCCGTGCCAATCGCCAGGTTAATTCCCGCCTTTTTTAAAGCAGGTAAATCCGCAATTCCACTCGCAAGTTTTGCATTGGATGAAGGATTCGTAACAATCGACACCTTTTTCTCCCTGCAAATATTCCGGTCTGTTTCATCCATCCAGACACCGTGGAAACCACCACCGCCATAGTCAAATAAACCAATTGAATCCAAAAACTGAACCGGTGACATATCATAACGCATTTTACATTCTTCCACTTCTTTTTTGGTCTCTGCCAGATGCAGATACACCGGCTGTTTGTATTCATGAGCAAGTTCTGCCATGCCCTCTAACAATTCGCGGCTTGTTGTATATTCAGCGTGAACACCAAGGCGAAACGATACCAGTTCATCCCCCTTGTTCAGCGTTTCATATTCCTCTCTTGTGCGTGCAAGCGAACCGGTAAAATTATTTAGTTCGCCGCAAAAAACTGTACGAAATCCCATTTGGACCGATGTTTTGGCATGCTGATAATTATCCACATACATATCAAAATTTGAGGTAATTCCACTTGTCAGATATTCTAAAACTGCCACCTTGGATAAGATTTCAATATCCCCTTTCTGCAGTTTTGCTTCCATTGGAAACACCCTGTCATTTAACCAGTTCTGTAATGGCAGATCATCCGCATAGGATCGAAGAAATGTCATGGCAGAATGTGTGTGGGCATTTTTAAAACCGGGCATCAAAAGATTTCCTTCACAGTCAATTTCCCGTGTAAACTTTCTTTTATCCTGCTCCAGATTATTTTTTCCTACATAGGAAATGCGGTTTCCGTCTATGTGTACTTCTCCGTCAAAGACTTCCACATTTTCTTCCATCGTAAGAATTTTCGCATGATACAAGCGTATGGAAGACATCCTAACACATCCTTTCAATGGCTGATTTCACAAGTGTTTTAAACTTCGGTGCCACGCTGTCAGCCACTTCTTTTACCTCCTCATGGCTCAATGGATTTGCTGCTGTTCCTCCCGCCATATTCGAAATACAAGAGACACCGCATACGCGCATTCCCATATGTCTGCCGACAATTGCCTCTACCGCCGTGCTCATTCCCACGGCATCAGCACCAAACATACCAAACATTTTCACCTCTGCCGGTGATTCATACGCAGGTCCCGTTGTCTGAAGATAAACACCTTCCTTTAAAACAATATCATTAACTTTTGCTTCTTTTGTGAGAATCTTCCGTAGCTCCAAATCATAAATTGTATCCATGGACGGAAAACGCACGCCAAATGAATCTACATTTTTTCCAATCAATGGAGATGGCACAAAGGAACTAATCTGGTCAGTTAGCATCATCAAATCTCCTGCCTCCACCTTCTCACTGATTCCTCCGGCTGCATTTGTCAAAAACAAGATTTTCGCTCCCAGTAAACACATCACACGAACCGGCAAAACGACATCCTCCATCGAATAACCTTCATAGTAATGAACGCGTCCCTGCATAATGACAACTTTCGTGTCTCCAATTAATCCAAAAACAAACCGTCCATTATGTCCTGCCACAGTAGAAACCGGAAATCCCGGAATCTCGTGGTAATCAATGGATGCCACGCATTCAATCTCATCCGCTAATGCTCCCAGTCCGCTTCCCAAAATCAAAGCAGCCTGTGGCTTGAAATCTGTAATTTTTCGAATCTGTTTTACACACTCTCTTACTTTTTGTTCCATAATAACCCCTCCTTGTTATATAAACTCTGCAAATACACGATTGCTGACATCAATTCCAAAATCAGTCAGGCAATACCTGTCACCATTTTCCTTTATCAATCCTTCACGAATGCACTTTTCTAAGGAACTTTGATAATAAGTTTCCATCGGCACTAAAAAATTCTGATAAAACATTTTTTTCGATACACCTTCCATCATCCGAAGTCCCAGATACATAAACTCTGCCATGCAGTCTTCCTTTGTTAATTCCTCTTTTTCAACAACCGGCAATTTTCCATTCTTTATTTTCTGCCCATAAGTCTTAAAATTTTGCTCATTGGAAAACCGCACATTCTCCATGCACGATGACGCTCCTAATCCAAGTCCAAGATAAGGAAAACGTTTCCAGTATTTTTTGTTGTGATCACACTCTTTTCCTGCTTTGGCATAATTGGATATCTCATAGCGGTGATACCCAAAATCCGAGAGCCTCTCTTTCGTCAGTTCATACATCTGCCTGTCCTCTTCTTCCGAAACAGGCGGGCATTCCCCATACTTTTCGTAAAACGGAGTTCCCTCTTCCAAAATCAGGCTGTACGAAGAAATATGCTCCGGTGCAAGTTCACACACACGTGTCAATGTCTGCTCGTATCCTGCTACAGTCTGCTCAGGAATTGCCGACATTAAATCCACATTGATGTTAGCAAATCCACATTCTCTTGCTTGATGAAAACTCACCAAAAAATCGTCATAGCTGTGAATTCTGCCAAGACAAGCAAGCTCAGAAGAAATCGTCGACTGAAGTCCAAAACTAATCCGATTTACGCCAGCCTTTTTATAATTTTTCAGTTTTTCAGCGTCTACCGTACCTGGGTTACATTCGATGGTATATTCCATTTTATCAGATAAATGAAATGATTTTACCATTTCATTCTGTAAAACATCAAACTGCCCCTCCGTAAGCAGAGATGGCGTTCCTCCACCGATAAAAATGGTATCTACCACATCATTTGACACCTTATCTTTCCAAAGCCGCATTTCCATAGCAAGTACTTTTACATACTCATCTTTCAGCGCTTCTTTGGCAGGAAACGAAAGGAAATCACAGTAATTACACTTTTTCACGCAAAACGGAATGTGAAGATACAAGCCAAATGTACTCATTTATTCTTCCTCATCCAGTTTCAAAACACTCATAAATGCCTTCTGCGGAATTTCTACATTGCCAATCTGGCGCATTCTCTTCTTTCCTTCCTTCTGCTTTTCAAGAAGTTTTCTCTTTCGTGAAATGTCGCCGCCATAACATTTGGCAAGGACGTCTTTGCGCACTGCCTTAACCGTTTCACGGGCAATTACTTTATTTCCAATGGCTGCCTGAATCGGAATTTCAAAAAGATGTCTCGGAATTTCATTTTTCAATTTCTGGCACATCTTTCTTCCACGCTCATAAGCAGAACTTTCATGCACAATAAAGGACAGCGCATCGACTTCCTCTTTATTAATCAAAATATTTAACTTCACAAGACTTGCTGTCTCATAGCCCTTCATCTCATAATCAAAGGAAGCGTAACCACGGGAACGTGATTTTAAGGAATCAAAAAAGTCGTAAATAATTTCATTCAACGGCAGTGTGTATTTCAAAAGCGCACGTGTCTCTTCCATATATTCCATGCCCTGATAGACACCACGTCTTTCCTGACAAAGTTTCATAATGGCTCCCACAAATTCTGTCGTCACCATAATCTCTGCATCCACAACCGGTTCTTCCATATGCTCAATTTCGGATGGATCCGGGAGGTTTGAAGGATTCGTCACTTCGACCATTTCCCCATTTGTTTTATAGACATGGTAAACAACGCCCGGTGCTGTCGTAACCAAATCCAGATTATATTCTCTCTCTAAACGCTCCTGAATAACTTCCAAATGTAAAAGTCCTAAAAATCCACAGCGGAAACCAAATCCAAGGGCAACCGAAGTCTCTGCCTCAAACTGTAACGAAGCATCATTTAACTGCAATTTCTCCAGTGCATCGCGCAAATCCTGATATTTGGCACCATCGGCCGGATAAAGACCACAGTAAACCATCGGCATTACTTTTTTATATCCCGGCAGTGCCTCTTTGCATGGATTTTCAGCATCTGTTACGGTATCACCGACACGTGTTCCCTCTACATTTTTCAAACTGGCAGTAATATAGCCAACCATGCCCGCGGTCAATTCTTCGCAGGGAATAAACTGACCGGCACCAAAAGTACCCACTTCAACCACTTCTTCTTCCAAACCGGTCGCCATCATGTGAATTTTCGTTCCCTTTTTCACGGTACCGTCAAATAAGCGACAGAAAATAATAACCCCTTTATAGGAATCATAAACAGAATCAAAAACTAAAGCCTTAAGCGGTGCTGTATCATCACCCTGCGGTGCCGGTATTTTTTTCACAATCTGCTCCAACACTTCTTCAATGTTCGTTCCTAATTTTGCGGAAATCAATGGAGCATCCTGTGCCTCAATTCCAATGACATCCTCGATTTCATTTTTTACACGGTCCGGATCAGCACTCGGCAAATCAATTTTATTGATAACCGGCATAATTTCCAAATCATGGTCAATTGCCAGATAACAGTTTGCTAACGTCTGTGCCTCAATTCCCTGTGCCGCATCGACAATCAAAATGGCGCCCTCACACGCCGCCAGACTTCTTGATACCTCATAATTGAAATCCACGTGTCCCGGTGTATCAATCAGGTTAAACAAATATTCTTCACCGTTTTTTGCCGTGTACGCCAGACGAACTGCCTGTGATTTAATCGTAATTCCACGTTCACGTTCCAATTCCATGTTGTCAAGCACCTGTGCCTGCATCTCACGGCTTGTAAGCAGTCCGGTCCGTTCAATAATACGGTCGGCAAGCGTTGATTTTCCATGGTCAATATGTGCTACAATACAAAAATTTCTTATATGATCTTTTCCAATAACTGACATAATTGTAATTCTTTCCTTTCCTACCACAAATCTATCCCTATCTTAGCATAATTACACATATTTTGCCACAAAAAGTTCCTATTCGCCTTGTCTTTTCCACATTTATGGTGTAGAATACAGATAATTAAATCAAGGAGGGACACAAAATGAGAAAACAGATGGCTAAAATACTAACCGCCGTTTTACTGCTCGGCACATTGACTGATGTCTCGACTGCAAAAGCAGCGGCACCAAAGCTAAATAAATCCAAATTAACACTTTATATTGGAAGTAATTACACATTAAAAGTAAAAAAAGCTTCCGGCAAGGTAAAATGGACTTCCGGTAAAAAATCCGTTGCAACCGTTTCTTCCAAAGGAAAAGTAGTTGCAAAAAAAGCGGGAAAGGCTAAAATCACAGCAAAAATTGGCAGCAAAAAGCTGATTTGCCGGCTGACAGTAAAAAACCGATCACTTGGAAAAGGAACTAAGGCAAGTCCAAAGTCCGCGTATAACAACAATTCCTTTACCTTCTATGAGGAAGGCAAAAAAATCGGAAAAATTTCCATGCAGTTAGAGTCCTTTGCTTCCGGTGCCGAATCCGCTAAATTAGCAAAAAAGAATTCATCTAATTTAGTTCCAAAATCAAATGAGGAATATTTGTATTTCCGCTTTAAGATTACCTATCATTCGGGTACACAGACAATTAAGGCAAAAGATGTTTTTAATTACTACTACAATATCTTCGGAGCAAACTCTACAAAACAGATGACAAACTTAGATTGGGGATTCTTCTTTGAAGATGTCGATGATTTAGGTCAGGTGCTGTTATCTCCGGGCAACACGATAACTTGTGGCAAAGCAGTCTTGGTAAATAAAGGATTTGCCCCATATACTTACCGTATTCAGACCGGTAAGAACACTTACACTTGGTTTACAACAGCAAGATAATCAAGATAACAAAAAAGCAAGCCTCATAAGCAGACTTGCTTTTTTAATACTAAATTTCCAAAAGAACGCAGCCATGTGCAGAAATTGCTGTCTTTTGATTTGTTTGGATTTTTTCTCCTGTCCATAAGTCATTTGCAAATTCTTTTTCCTGAATTTCAAGTAATTCACTGATATTTACCATGCAGTCAAAACCGGACACATTGAAAATGGCCGCATAATCTCCTGTTTTCCATACAATCACCGTATCATCTCTAATTATCTCTTTTGCCTGTCCTGCCGGTAGTTCAAACAATGCAAGTACCTTTTGGTTGCATAACAGCGATAATGTTTCTTCATCCAATTTGGTTAATTCTGCCCCGAGCATAAGCGGTGACTGGAATATACACCAAAGTGTCATCATTGTCTTCTGCTCATCATAGGTAAGTGCTGACTTTCTTTCATCGCCAAAACCCTTTCCAATCATTCCAAACGGAAGCATATCGCAGTCCGGATATCCACCTTCTCTGGTCAGCCCCTGCCAGTTGTGACAACGGTCAAACATATCGCGAAGCGATTCCCAATTATCCCACAAATCATCGGTAATGCGCCACATATTTGCATTTTCATGATAAAACTCATTTTCCTCTACAAGTGCCGGTCCCGGGGACAAACTTAATACAATATCTCTGCCACATTTTTCAATCGCCCGATGAAGCATTTTAATCTCCTCTTTGGAGGAATCTGCATCCATACGACAGATGTCGTCACATTTAATAAAATCAACTCCCCAATCCGCATAAAGAGAAACAATGGAATCATAATACTCCTGCGCCCCCTCAACACCCGGTGTTACGCCATACATATCGGGATTCCATCCGCAAATCGAATAAGCGTCTGCAATTTCATTTGCTGTTTTATCGGTGCCAAGAATTTTTGTCCTTTGATATGCTGCCTGACGTGGAATTCCTCTCATAATATGAATTCCAAATTTCAGTCCAAGCCCGTGCACATAATCCGCCAATGGGCCAAACCCTTTGCCATCAGCAGAAGATGGAAAGCGTTTAACACATGGCAGTAAACGACTATATTCATCCATCTCCACATGGCAGAACGGAACATACTGAAAGCGCTCTCTCTGCTCGCCGGCCTCATAGGAATACCAGGCAATATCAACAACTACATATTCCCATCCATATTCCTTTAAGTGAGCCGCCATATAATCAGCGTTTTCCCGAACCTGTTCCTCATTTACGGTTGTGTCATAATAATCATAACTATTCCAGCCCATCGGCGGTTTCTTTAAGTTCATGTATACAATCCTCCTATTTTTTCTCTATCGTACTATTTTTTCTCTATTTTTTCTATATTTTTTTGTGACAATACCATGTTAAAATGTGACATTTACGATCAAATTCCTATGGTTGTATTTTTTTTCGTTCGTGCTATAATAGATACAGACTTTTGGAGGTATAGATTATTATGAAAATCAGTAATAAGATACAATCAAAAAATGGCCTGAATATTATTATTGTTGGATGTGGGAAAGTGGGAATGACCCTAATCGAGCAATTAAGCAAAGAAGGCCATGACATTACCATTATTGATAAAAATGCAGCGAAGGTTCAGGAAATGTCCAATCTGTATGATATTATGGGGCTGGTCGGAAATGGTGCCAGTTATAGTGTACAGATGGAGGCCGGAATTGAAAACGCTGATTTAATTATTGCGGTAACAGCTTCTGATGAATTAAACCTGTTATGCTGTACAGTTGCCAAACAAGTCGGAGACTGTGCTGCGATTGCCCGTGTCCGCACACCGGATTACAGCAAAGAAGCCGGATACCTAAGAGAAAAACTTGGTCTCACCATGATTATTAATCCGGAATTAGAAGCTTCCCTTGAGACAGCCCGTATTCTTTATCTGCCAACAGCGTTAGAAGTAAACTCTTTTGCTCATGGTCAGGCAGAAATTGTAAAATTTAAAATTCCGGAAGGAAATTTATTAGACGGAATGACAATTGCCACCTTAGGAAAAAGTATTACAAATGAAATTCTTATCTGCGCCATCGAACGTGAAGGTGAAGTTTATATCCCAGGTGGTAATTTCCAAATGGCAAAGGCCGATATTGTTTCTTTTGTTGCTCCAAGACGCCATATCCGCAGTTTTCTGAAAAAAATCGGCTTTAAAACCAAACAGGTAAAAGATGCTATGATTGTCGGTGGTGGAAAAGCTTCTTACTATTTAGCCAAACAGTTAATTGCCATGGGAATCGATGTAAAAATCATTGAACAGAACAAGGAACGCTGCGAGGAATTAAGTATTTTACTGCCGGAAGCAATTATTATTAATGGAGACGGCACGGATGAGGAAGTTTTACGTGAAGAGGGAATTGAATATGCACAGGCATTTATTCCATTGACCGATATTGATGAAGAAAATATTATGCTCACACTCCATGCAAAACAAGTTTCCAATGCAAAATTGATAACTAAAATCAATCGAAGCACTTTTAAAAATGTAATTAGTAAGTTGGATTTGGGAAGTGTAATATATCCACGTTACATTACCTCCGAAGCGATTATTGCCTATGTACGTGCGAAAAAGAATTCGACAAACAGTAATATTGAAACTTTATATCATATGTTTGATAACCGCGCAGAAGCCATTGAATTTCGTGTTGATGAACCATCTTCTGTTACCGGTATTCCACTGAAAGATTTGATGTTAAAAAATGATTTGCTGGTTTCCTTTATCTATCGAAACGGCAAGGTTCAAATTCCAAGTGGTTTGGACACCATTGAAGTTGGTGACACCGTTATGATTGTTACAACCCATACCGGTTTAGATAATATACAGGATATTATAAGGAGTTAATGAATTATGAATACATCAATTATCCGCTATATTGTCGGATACATTTTAAAGATTGAGGCAGCACTTTTACTGATTCCTTCCATTGTAGCTGCTATTTACCGCGAACCGGAGGGGTTATGTTATCTTTCTGTTTCCGCTCTGTGCATCTTCCTTGGTGTACTCCTCTCTTTCCGGAAACCGAAAAATCATGTTTTTTATTTAAAAGAAGGCTGTGTTGCCACATCCTTAAGCTGGATTGTACTCAGTTTTTTTGGTTCCATTCCATTTTTACTGACCGGTGAAATCACATCCGTACCGGATGCTTTGTTCGAAACCATTTCCGGTTTTACAACAACCGGAGCCAGTGTTTTAAATAATGTGGAAGCACTTTCCCACTGCTCGCTTTTCTGGCGCAGTTTCACACACTGGGTTGGCGGCATGGGTGTTCTGGTCTTTTTGCTTGCTGTCATTCCACTGAGCGGCGGTTCGCATATAAATCTGATGCGCGCAGAAAGCCCGGGACCATCTGTGGAAAAACTGGTACCAAAAGTCCGTTCAACTGCACGGATTCTTTATGTTATTTATTTGACACTCACCATCATTGAGATTGTTTTACTTCTCCTTGGTAACATGCCTTTGTTTGATTCCCTCACCATCAGTTTTGGTACAGCAGGGACCGGTGGTTTTGGAATTAAAAATGACAGTATGGGCAGTTATTCGGCTTATTTACAATGGGTTGTTACTATTTTTATGATTTTGTTTGGTGTGAATTTTAATGCCTTTTACCTGATTTTATACCGTAAATTTAAAAAGGCATTCCGCATGGAAGAAGTCAGATATTACTTTTTAATCATCTTCGCTTCCATCGCAATTATCACTATGCAGATTCTCCATACCTCTGCCGGTATTTTTGATGCACTGCGCCACGCTTCTTTCCAGGTGGCATCCATCATTACAACAACCGGTTATTCAACCATTGATTTTAACCTATGGTCACAGACATGTAAAACGATATTAGTTCTCTTGATGTTTGTCGGTGCTTGTGCAGGCAGTACCGGAGGCGGAATCAAGGTGTCACGTTTTGTCATTCTTTGCAAGACTGTAAAAAAAGAATTGAATGCTTATATTCATCCAAAAAGCATCAAAAAAATCAATTTTGAGCACAAAACAGTAGAACATGAGGTAGTACGTGCGACAAATGTATATTTTATTACCTTTATGATTCTGTTCGCGTTTTCTGTGTTTGCAATTTCCTTTGATGGCAATGGCTTAATTACGAACTTTACTGCCGTGGCAGCTACAATTAATAATATTGGTCCCGGTCTTGAACTAGTCGGCCCTACCCAGAACTTCGGATTGTTTAGCGGATTTTCCAAATTTGTTCTAATGTTTGATATGCTTGCCGGACGATTGGAGTTATTCCCGCTTCTCCTTCTGTTCCATCCTACTTTGTGGAAGGAAATTGCTTCCGGGAAGATAAGGAAGTTAAAGAAGTAAGTTGTTTTCTAAATTAATATTATGTATTTCCGTAATTTAACAGAATCCGGTTACCTTCTCGTGGGCGCTCTCGCTTGTTGAGATGCGTAGCAGCAGGGGTACTGAAACTACCAGTACCTCCTGCTGACGCACTCAAAACCCACGTGAAGATAACCGGATTCTGTTAAATTACTGGAACGCTAATGATATGAATTTTAGAAATAACTTACAAACTTTTGTCTGTAAATTTGTTAAAGTAAATGAGAGGAACTTGTCAAAACAAATTGACAAGTTCCTCTCACTATAATTTATTATCTTAAAATAATATTTCCAGAATTAGAATTTACCAGCTTCTGCTGCTTCCTGGATGGAAACGGCAACGGCTACTGTCATACCAACCATTGGGTTGTTGCCTGCACCGATAAGTCCCATCATTTCTACGTGAGCAGGTACAGAAGAAGAACCGGCGAACTGTGCGTCACTGTGCATACGTCCCAATGTATCCGTCATACCATAAGAAGCAGGACCAGCTGCCATGTTATCCGGGTGAAGTGTACGTCCTGTACCACCACCGGATGCTACAGAGAAGTACTTCTTGCCCTGTTCAAGACACTCTTTCTTGTATGTTCCTGCAACCGGATGCTGGAAACGAGTAGGGTTTGTAGAGTTACCTGTAATGGATACGTCTACGCCCTCTTTGTGCATGATAGCAACACCTTCCTGAACGTCGTTTGCTCCATAGCAGTTAACTTTAGCACGAAGACCTTCCGAATAAGATTTACGGAATACTTCTTTTACTTCGTTCTTATATGGGTCATACTCTGTCTCAACGAATGTGAATCCGTTAATACGGGAAATAATCTGTGCTGCATCTTTTCCAAGACCGTTCAAAATAACGCGAAGCGGTTTCTTACGAACTTTGTTTGCCTTCTCAGCGATACCGATAGCACCTTCTGCTGCAGCAAAGGACTCATGTCCTGCAAGGAAACAGAAACACTCTGTCTCTTCTTCCAAAAGCATTTTACCAAGGTTACCATGTCCAAGACCTACTTTACGTGTATCAGCTACTGAACCAGGAATACAAAATGCCTGAAGTCCGATACCGATTGCTGCTGCTGCATCTGCTGCTCTCTTGCATCCTTTTTTGATTGCAATTGCAGCACCTACTGTATATGCCCAGCAAGCATTTTCAAAACAAATTGGCTGAATACCTTTAATCTGGTCATATACATTCAAACCAGCATCTTTCGTAATCTTCTCTGCTTCTTCGATAGAGGAGATACCATACTCAGCTAATACGCCATTGATTTTATCAATTCTTCTTTCATATGATTCAAATAAAGCCATTATTCTATCCTCCTCTATTTATTTAAGAACTTCATCTGTTCTAGGGTCGATGATTTTAACTGCATCATCTACACGGCCATACTGTCCGCAAGCTTTCTCGTAAGCAGTATTTGGGTCATCACCTTTTTTGATGAAATCTGTCATTTTACCAAGACTTACAAATTTGTAACCAATAATCATGTCTTCCTCATCGAGAGCGATTCCGGTAACATAACCTTCTGCCATCTCTAAGTAACGAGGACCTTTTTTCAATGTACCATACATCGTACCAACCTGAGAACGAAGTCCTTTACCAAGGTCTTCCAAACCGGCACCAATTGGCAAACCATCTTCTGAGAATGCACTCTGTGTTCTACCATATACAATCTGCAAGAACAACTCTCTCATAGCAGTGTTGATGGCGTCACATACAAGGTCAGTATTCAAAGCTTCCATAACCGTTCTTCCCGGAAGAATCTCAGATGCCATAGCTGCGGAATGAGTCATACCGGAACATCCAATAGTCTCTACAAGAGCTTCCTGAATAATACCCTCTTTTACATTCAATGTAAGTTTGCATGCTCCCTGCTGAGGTGCACACCAGCCTACACCATGTGTCAAACCAGAGATATCTTTAACTTCTTTTGCTTTTACCCATTTTGCTTCTTCTGGAATCGGTGCACAACCATGGTTCACACCCTGAGCAACTGGGCACATGTTTTCTACTTCTTGTGAATAAATCATGTCATAACTCCTTTCAGAATTTTGTTCCTATACTTAAAAAGCATACAATATTTCGACATCTTTGTCAATGTTTCGAGACGACTTCGCCCTGTTTTTTGTAAATGCTGCCAGCCGGTATCACTCCTCGAACGCTGGACAATGGATATACATTACTGTTTGCTCCGATAATAGAACCCGGATTTAAAATACTGCCACATCCAACTTCCACACAGTCTCCCAAAATCGCTCCCATTTTTTTCAGACCGGTTTCAATTTTTTCCTCACCGGATTTAATTACAACCAAAGTTTTGTCCGATTTTACATTGGATGTAATGGAGCCGGCTCCCATATGGGACTTAAATCCCAAAACCGAATCTCCTACATAGTTATAATGAGGAACCTGAACCTTATCAAATAAGATGACGTTTTTCAACTCGGTTGAATTTCCAACAACTGCGCCTTTTCCAACAATGGCATTTCCTCGGATAAATGCACAGTGACGGATTTCCGCCTCTTCATCAATAATCGCCGGACCATGAATGTATGCAGACGGTGCAACATTAGCAGATTTCGCAATCCAGATATTATCCTCTCTGCACTCAAACTTATCTGCCGGCAATGTTTTTCCAAGTTCTAAAATAAACTCACTAATCTTTGGAAGCACCTCATACGGATAGGTCACTCCCTCAAAAATTTTTTCTGCAATTGTATGTCCTTTTTCAAATAAAACATCACATGCAATTTCTTTCATTAATTCTGCCCCCTATGGATTTATTTGTTTTCGTATTTCTTCAACAAGTCACGGTTCTTAATTTCATACTTATTAAAGAAAAAGCTATCGCCTTTTTTATCCCACTGTTTCGGAGAATATTTTGGAACATACCAGTCTTTGTTTTCAAAATATTCCTGAAGTTCCTTGGATTTGAATTTGCGTCCATGTCTTGCATATAATTCATTTTTTGCAAGATTGATTTCGGATTTACTCATACCGCTTAAATCACTTTTTGTTAAATACTCAGTATCACTGTTTGGAAATATGTAAGTATCATCATCAATCGCAGTATCATCATCCTCAATGTCCTCATCCGCATCATCAAAGTCTTCAAATTCTTCACTATCTCCAACATCAGATGGTGCTTCTGTCGGTTCTGTACCCCAGAAAGAATCCTGTGTCGGTGTAGGCGTAGGCGATGGACTTGGCGAAGGTGTTACTTCAATCTGGTTCGGAATCTGATGAGAAATGTTTTGACTAAAATGCAATTTCACATCATCGCTTCCTGTCATCACAAACTGGTCATCTGTCTCAAAATTTCCTGTATAAATCATGCCATCGCAAGTAATGGTATAACGGTCATTCGACTCCGTCCAATTTAATACTTTACTGCCTTCTCCGCCTCCAATCATCTGACCGGAACCATCCGCATTAATCGTCATTGTCAACCTGATATCATCCGCTTCTTTATCCTGCAAAACAGCGAGATCATGCAGAGAACGCAGCCCGTCTTCCGGCGTTGTGGCAGCAAACTCATACCATGTTCCCTCTAATTTTTTACCGGAATCCATAAATGGCAGTTTAATTACACCAGTAAGAATTAGAATAACAGCAATGCCAATCAAAATCACCGGGATTGTTATTCCAAGAATTAATCCTAAATGGCTTTTCTTTTGCTTTTGCGGTTTCTGTGGCTTATTGAAAGATGTTTGTGCTGCCATATTCTGTTTGGCTGCCTGTACTCTTTGCTGTGCCTGTGCTTCCTGTTGCGCCTGCACTTGTTTCTGTTGCTGCATTTGCTGTGCCATCTGCGCTTCTTGCTGCGCTGCCGCCTGAATCAAATCACAGCCACACTCTTCACAGAATCGCGAACCCGGCTGGTTTTGATGACCACAATTGGGGCAATATGTAATCTCCATAATCCTATTTCCTCTTTTCTTAATTATTAAGTTAAAATAACATAAGATATTATATCACTGCCGGTCTAATAATGTCTAGCAAGAAATTCCAATCAATTGAAACAGAATATTTGCTTTGCAAATATAGTTTCAATTGATTGGAATTTCTTGCTTTCATTTTAGTTCGAGAGCACACTTCCTGTGTTCTCCCTACATGATAACTTCTCCTGCTGTGTTAATTAGTTGTTTTCTTTTGATGCAAATAAGGCTTTTAATCGAGCGATTTCACTATCTCTTTTTGATAATGCCTCATTCTTTTCCTGAGTTACTCTCGACAGTTCTCTTTTCAGTCGCTCAATTTCCTGCTCCTTGACTTCGTTCATACTATCCACGTATTCTTCCACCGTACCTTCTGATAACAACATAGGCTCTACCTCCACTATTCGCAAGAAAATTCCAATCAATTGAAACAGGATATTTGCCTTGCAAATATAGTTTCAATTGTTTTGGAATTTCTTGCTTTCATTTTAGTTCAAGAGGACACTTCCTGTATTCTCTCTAGATGATAACTTCTCCTGCTGTGCTAATTAGTTGTTTTCTTTT
>QWCE01001089.1_pt1 | contig 45735 bp, 32 predicted proteins | sample 1972531 | NCBI WGS metagenome assembly QWCE01 (sample SAMN09866716, study PRJNA288562) | Human gut metagenome isolate term4_stool, whole genome shotgun sequencing... | reverse complement strand
TTGTATTCATCAGAAGATCCGCCATAAAGCGAAGTAGCCCTATTGCCATAGCATACGAGAAGTGAGGTACAAAGAGGCTTTCCTTCATAAAATGATACAGAAAGTCTGATTTCATCTTTAAATAGGTCATAGAGTTTTTTAAAATAATCAAAAGGTCTGTGACCTATTTTTGCCCTTAGCGCGGTTTCTTCTATTTGGTCATATAAAATTTTTATTCCATCTTCTTGGAGGATTTTTGTTACAATCCCATCTTTATATGATTTTCTAAGGTGTTTTCTCGTATTCTTGCTAAATGCCGCTAAAATTTCTTCCTCGCTCCTGCCATTTATATCAAGCACCATATTAAGGAGGGGTTGGCTAGACCTCGTTTTATCTCGCCTAAAATTTAGGCCTGCCTCTTTTAATTTCTCTTCCATTTCCAAATCATGAGGCCAATATGGATCTATCCTTAAAAGAAAACCATCGTTATTTTTTGCAAAGTCCTTTGCTTCTTCTATGATTTTCTTATAATCCTCTATGTGATGTGGGTCGCAAACAGGTCCCCTCGGCCCATAGAAAAAATTCTTTCCGACTTTTTTATCCTTAATATAGATTACAGACAAGGCTGCCCTTATCTCTCCTTTTTCTTCTATATAAAAATATACACTTTCCCAACCTGCTTTTAGGTCTGCCCACCTTATATCTTGTTGAAAATGCCCAAAAGGGGAATTTTTTACAAAGTTATTGTATTTTTCTAATAAAGTTTTATTGTTCTTATCTAATATCATGTGGATGTCGCTTTCTCTTTGGTGTTTGGCTATATGTATTACACCTATCTTTATTTTACTACATAGACTTTTTCTTGACAATAGTATTTACTTAATTATACCGAAAAACTCATTAAATTTAAATTAAATTTTTTGTAAGATAAAATCTCAACAAAAAGACTAGGAAAATCCTAATCTTTCTAAAAATAATATATTTTTTCTTGATCATCTCTCAAATCCCAGAGAACTTCACTATATTTTCCATCATAGATATCAAGAATTTTATCCATGGACATTGACTTACCAGCTATGGTTTTAAATTCTTCGTAATTAATCCAGGATAATTTCCCTTCTCTATTGTCTTTTACTAGATTTCCCTTAAAATCACTTGTTTCATACAAAAGTCCCACATCTTTTCTATCATCTGTAAGCCAGGTTATGATGCCTACAAATTTGGGATTTCTTATATCAAGATTAGTTTCTTCTTTCGCTTCTCTTATAACAGATTCTGCAAAGGATTCACCTATTTCAACCTTTCCTCCGGGGAAAGTTAGTCCTTCCCACCCCTCTTTCTTGACCTTATCCAAAACAACAACCTCGCCAGTTTCTTTATCAAATATTTTTACCATATTCATTAATACAATTTTCATTTTTCACTCCTAACAAAACTATATAATAAAAGAAAAATCCCGCAATAAATGCGAGACTTTTACTCTTTTATAGCCTTTCTAGACTAATTTTAATTTCTTTATCATTAAGCTCTATTGCTTCTGTGTCAAGCTTTACTTGCTCAAGTTTATCTGCAAGAGTTTCTTTTTTAATTTCTTCTCCAAATTTATCTAAAGATTTAGAAAGGTCGGAGTCAGCTTCATAAGAGATATTTATCCTATCTGTAACCTCAAACCCAGAATCTTTTCTTAGATTTTGGATTTTTGAGATAAATTCTCTCGCATAGCCCTCGTCTTTTAAGTCTTCTGTGATTTCTGTATCAAGGATTACAAAGACATTGCCATCAATTTCTACATCAAATCCTTCTTTAGCAGTTATCCTTATATCTAGGTAATCTTTTGTAACTTCAAATTCTTCTCCGCCGATTTCTACCTTTACAGGGCCTTCGTTTACTTTGTCTATAAAGTCTTTGGCATCTGTGTTTGCAAGGTATTTGGCAAAGTCATTTACCTTTGAATGGAAAATCCTACCTACAACTCTAAAATCTGGTTTTAGGAAATAGTCCATGAAATCTGATAGGTCATCCTCAAAATCAACTTCCTTGATATTTAATTCTTCTTTGATAAGTGGAAGAAGTTTTTCAAGTCTATCTTTGTATGAACCGTCCACAATTATCTTTGAAAGTGGTTGACGTACTTTTATTGATTCTTTCTCTCTTGAAGCACGACCAAGATTTACGATCTTACGTACCAAATCCATATCATTTTCAAGCTTAGTATCTATCAAACTTTCATCCACTTCTGGAAGTAATTGTGTGTGGACAGTTTTCTCTCCAGTTAGTTTTTGGAAGATTTCTTCAGCTAAGAAAGGTGTGATTGGTGCAATTAATTTTGTTAGGCTAAGAAGAACATCATATGTTGTTTTGTAAACAGACTTCTTTGATTCTGTTAATTCTTGAGACCAAAATCTCTTTCTATTACGTCTGATATACCAATTTGATAGATCTTCCACAACAAAATCAGAAATCTCGTGGACAACTTTGTTGTATTCGAATTTCTCCATCTCTTCATAGTAAGACTTGATAAGACTATTTAATCTAGAGTATAGCCAACGGTCGATTCCGTCTTTTTCTACTCCTTCAAATGATTTGATATCAGCAAGGGTTAATCCATCTGTGCCTGCATATAGGCTAAAGAAGTTGTAGACATTTTCAAATGTTCTAAAGAAGTTGTTTTTAACTTCCACAAGACCTTTTTCATCAAATTTTGTCTGCATCCAAGCTGGAGATACATAAAGAGAATAAAATCTCACTGCATCTGCTCCGTATTTATCAAATAGAGCAAATGGATCTAGAGTGTTGCCCCTTGATTTTGACATCTTTTGACCGTTTTTATCTACAACTAGGTCATTTACAAGAACATTTTTATATGGTGCTTTACCCATTGTAATAGTTGAAATTGCCATTAATGAATAGAACCAACCCCTAGTTTGGTCAATTCCTTCAGAAATGAAATCTGCAGGATAATATCCATTTTCGAAAAGCTCTTTATTTTCAAATGGATAGTGAAGTTGGGCAAAAGGCATAGCTCCAGAGTCAAACCAAACATCCATTACATCAGGAACTCTAGTCATTTCTCCGCCGCACTTATCGCATTTGATGTGGACATTATCTACATATGGTCTGTGAAGTTCTATATCTTCTGTTATCTCTTCGATTGCACGCTTCTTTAGCTCGGCACGGCTTGCCACTGTATCAGTGTGGCCACATTCACATCTCCAAATATTTAGTGGTGTTCCCCAATATCTAGACCTTGAGATAGCCCAATCTTTGACATTTTCTAGCCAATTTCCAAACCTCTTATCACCGATAGTTTGTGGATACCAATTAACTGTTTGGTTATTTTCAGCCATCTTTGATGAGAACTTGCTCATTTCGATATACCATGATGGTCTAGCGTAATAGATAAGTGGTGTATGGCATCTCCAGCAGTGTGGATAATTATGTTCCATAGTTTCTTTAGCGAAAACCTTGCCTTCTTCTTGGAGGTGTCTCCAGATTGATTCATTTGTATCAAAAACAAATTCGCCCTTCCAAGGTGTTTCTGTAAATTTACCTTCAAGGTCAACTGGTTGTACGAAGTCTAAGTCATATTTTCTACAAGCTTGGTAATCGTCCTCACCAAAGGCTGGTGCGATATGAACTATACCTGTACCATCTTCTGCAGAAACATAGTCTGCTAATATAACCTTAAAAGCCTTGCCTGGCTGAGTTTTAACATATGGCATTAATTGCTCATATTCCATTAATTCAAGGTCAGCGCCCTTCATTTCCTCTACTAGGTCATAGTCTCTCTTATCCATTAATTTTCCCATAAGAGAATTAGCCATGTAATAATAGCAATCATCTTCCTTATCGAAAACTTTTACATAATCAAGGTCCGGATTTACTGCAAGGGCAAGGTTTGATGGAAGAGTCCAAGGTGTTGTTGTCCACGCTAGGAAATATTCATTGTCGGAATCTTTTTTCTTAAACCTAACTGTAAGGGTGATAGTCTTATCCATCTCATACCCTTGGGCAACCTCGTGGCTTGCAAGTCCTGTCCCACATCTTGGGCAATATGGCATAACTTTAGCACCTTCATAGATGTAGCCATTTTTAAATGCCTTATCAAGTAGCCACCACTCAGTTTCGATATAGTCGTTATCCATTGTTACATATGGGTGGTCCATATCGTAAAGATAAGCCATTCTCTTTGACATATCTTGCCACATATCAGAATATTTCCACACAGATTTCTTACACAAATCGTTGAATTTTTCTATACCAAATTCTTCGATATCATTTTTATCATGGAAACCAAGTTCTTTTTCAACTTCGATTTCTACAGGGAGTCCATGTGTGTCCCAACCAGCTTTTTTAAGAACTTTATATCCTCTCATGTTCTTATAGCGGCTAGTCATATCTTTTAGAGTCCTTGCAATAACATGGTGGATGCCTGGCTTACCATTGGCTGTTGGAGGGCCATCGTAGATTACATACTCGCAAGCATCTTCACGAGTTTTAAAGGTTTCCTCTAAAAGATCAATCTCATTCCAATAATCTTTTAATTTCGCTTCTCTGGATTTAACATCCTTAGAATTAACTTCCTCAAATTTTAAGTCGCACATATTCTTTCCTTCCTAATAAAAAAGAACCGTCCATACAGACGGTCCACTTATTTCCTAGTTTGCTCTTAAGGCTTGGCATTCCTGCTTGGCTAATATATTCACCAAGCAAACAATAAAGTGATTTTCATCTATAAATCCCCTAGCATTCTCACCAACCATGCCTCTCTGAAGGTTTTTTATAAACTACTCGTCTTTATATAGTCATTATTCTTACTCTAATGTACTATTTTACCCGTATTTGTCAAATATGTCTTATAACCTTAAACTTCTCTAGAGTGTAAATATCAAAATCATCCACATTTGCTATGTCTTTTGCATCTTCTAACATCTGATAATCAGATTCATAATCTTCCCTAAAGACAATAGCAGGATTGTTGGCATAGGATAATAGAAGACCTGAATAAACTCCAAAATCCTCAATAGATTCAATTTGCTCAACCTTATTTATCTCTAAGATTTGGATATAAATATCATCAAGATCTTCTTTTTTAAGGGAAAAGGCATTGTCAAAAATCCCAATATTGATAGTTTCATGAATTATATCAAGGGCAATATTTGCCCTGGTTGGATAGATTGAACCAGACCTTTCTGTCCTATCACCTTTGGTTATTTGAATTATAGCACCGTTGTGGTTGTCCTTAAATTCCTCATCATATTCTTCTAAATACTTGCCATTTTCTAAATAATACCTTATAGATTCAAAGGCAAGATCTACTAGCTTATCCTTATTCATTTAATAATTCCTCAATGTCTTTTGCTATATTTGCTGGTTTTTTCATAGAGTCATACCTATTTACGACTTCCCCATTTTTATTAATCAAAAATTTAGTAAAATTCCACCTAATTTTCTTAGAAGTTTTGCCAGATTTCTGATCTTTTAGGAAGGTGTAAAGTGGGTCTTCCTTCTCTCCATTTACATCAATTTTTTCAAAACGATCAAAACTTGTGCCGAAATTAAGCTCGCAAAAACTGTTTATTTCTTCGATTGTGCCAGGAGCTTGACTGCCAAATTGGTTGCATGGAAAATCTAAGATTTCAAAACCTTGGTCCTTGTAAGTTTTATAAAGCTCTTCAAGACCATCATATTGCTTGGTAAATCCGCATTTTGTGGCAGTATTAACTATCAATAACACCTTGCCCTTATATTTCTCTAAAGAAACATCTTCCCCTTTATCATTTTTAACTGTAAAATCATATACTGTTGTCATAAGCACACCTCACTTTTTATTACTATTACTGTACGATTTTTTCAGTTAAAATCAGCTATTTGTTGAGATTTTCTCATAGAAAAAGACCCTTGACAAAACAAAGGTCTTTTTTTAATTAGTTAATTATATTGTTATAAATCGCAAAGCGCTGCGCTACTTTGCAAGTATCCTTTTTGATTTTGGCTTGTCTCAAAGTTCTAGTTTTCCTTAATTCATACACCGCTTTTAAATCCCCATACAAGGGGATTTAACGCTCATATAAAGCCAGCCTTGTTTTTTCAAAACAAGGCTGGGTATAAATCGCAAAGCGATGAGCTACTATGCGACCCATCTTTTTTAGCTTTATATTTTCAAAGTTCTAGGCTTTCATTGTTCATACACCGCTTTTAAATCCCCATACGAGGGGATTTAACGCTCGTATAAAGCCAGACTTGTTTTTTCAAAACAAGTCTGGGTATAAATCGCAAAGCGCTGCGCTACTTTGCGACCACCAGGGCGGGTTACCAAGCAGGTATCCAAGATCCTTTTGTGTATGTTTCGAAGTCTTGTTTTGTTTCTTCTGTTTGGTAGTATTTTACGAATTCTTTGTAGTTTTCGTTGTTTTCGTCTTCTTTTCTTGCTGCTATTATGTTGATGTATTGTTTTACTGAGTCGCTTTTTGGGTCTTCTGTGTAGATTGAGGTGTCTTTATCTAGGCCTGAGTCTAGGGCGAAGGTGTCGTTTACTATTGCACAGTCCACATCATCTAGGCTTCTTGCTGTTTCTGATGCATCCATTTCTATTAATTCTAGATTTTTGGAGTTTTCTGTAATGTTTTCTAGACCAATTATATCTCCAGGTTCGCCTTCTACTTTGATTAGACCAGCGTCTTGAAGTAAAAATAGGGCTCTTGATCCGTTTGATGGGTCGTTTGGTAGGGCGATTTTTGCTTCTTCTGGAAGTTCTTCAAGGCTTTTTACCTTATTTGAGTATAGGGCGATTGGCGCAAGCATGGTGTCTCCTATTGCTACTAAATCACTTCCTCTATCTTCATTAAATTCATTTAGGAATTTGTGGTGTTGGAAGGCGTTTAAATCAATATCGCCAGAAGCTAGGGCTTCGTTTGGTTGGTTGTAGTCTGCAAATTTTACAAGTTCTGCAGTGTTTCCTGTACCTTCTTCGTATCTTTTTATTACTTCTTCTAATACTTCGTTAAATTCTCCAACTACACCGATTTTGATGTTTATTGGATCTGATGATTTTGCTGTATCTCCAGTCTCTTTTGTCTCAGTTTTCACTTCTTCTTTTGGAGTTTCTTCCTTTTTATCTTCTCCACTTCCACATGCTGTTAAGGTCACTATTAAGCCTAGTGCTAGGGCTATTTTGCTTGTTAATTTCATTTTTTTCTCCTTTTTTGATTACATTTAAGCTCACATCTTTTGATTTTAGTAACGTTCCAACAATATATTTAATTAATCTTAATGACTAGTTTTCTTAATTAAGTAATTAGCAAGAGCCTGAATAAGATAAACTAGAATTAATATTAGGATAACTGACACAATTACCACGTCATCCTTGTATCTTTTATAGCCCATGGCTATGGCAAGGTCACCTATTCCGCCAGCTCCAACAGTTCCAGCCATAGCTGTTAGTCCTAGTAGGGATATTAGGGTAATAGATGAAGCTCTTATTAGGCTTGGTAGGCTTTCTCTCATGTATACTGACATAATTATCTCAACTGGTGATAGTCCCATGGCTTCAGCCGCTTCAATCTTTCCTGGGTCTACTTCTGCTAGTGCTTGTTCTACTTGTCTTGCAAAAAATGGTATACAAGATAAGGTAAGTGGAACTATGGCAGCTGTAGGTCCTATCCTTGTACCTACAATCACCCTGGTAAATGGTGCTACTAGAGCAAGGAGGATGATAAAAGGGATGGCTCTAAATAAGTTTGTAAGTTTATCTAAGATATTATAGACTATTTTGTTTTCTAAAATTCTGTCTTTATCTGTCACTACCATTATTACGCCAAGAATCAAACCTATAATTCCTGCAAAAAAGGCAGATACAAATAGCATATATAAGGTTGTGAAAAAATCATCTACTATCCTGTCTCTTATCGACCATGAATAATCAAAGAATCCCATCTTTGCCTCCTAAAATCTTTATATTTGCACTTTTATCTTCAAGGTAGGATGTAACCTGGCTTAGGTTTTTGTCATCACCCTTTAATGTTACGATTAAATTTCCTACTGGAACTTCATTTATAAATTCTATATGACCTGCGAGGATATTTGTCTCGATGCCAAATTTCTCGTAGAGCTCGTTTATTACTGGCTCTGTAGTTGATTCTCCCACATAAGATATCTGGGCAAGCTGCTCATCTTCCTTAAGGATACCAACATTTGATTTTACTTGCTCTATAGTTTCCTTGATATTTGTGCTTGTTTCGACAAATTCTCTTGCAAGATCTGTTTTTGGATCTGAGAATACCTCAAGGGTTGTCCCTTCTTCTACAATCTTTCCATCCTGCATAATTGCACATTTATTGCACAAATCTTTTACCACTTCCATCTGGTGGGTGATTATAACAATGGTTAAGTTTAATTCTTTATTTAACTCTTTAAGAAGTTTTAGAATTTGCTTGGTTGTTTTGGGGTCAAGAGCGCTTGTTGCCTCATCGCAAAGTAAAATTTCTGGTTTACTTGCTAGTGCTCTAGCTATAGCACATCTTTGTTGCTGACCACCGGATAATTCTCTTGGATAATTATCCGCCTTATCACCGATTCCTACTTTTTCAAGAAGCTTTTGAGCCCTTTTCCTTTTTTCTTCCTTAGTTAGGCTCTTATCTTTTCTAATCGGGAAAATTACATTATCTATTACAGTGAGATTATTTAGTAGATTAAAATGTTGGAAAATCATTCCAATCTTTTTTCTTCTAAGTCTCAATTCCTTATCTGAAAGGTCTAGGAGATTTTCTCCGTCAAGGATAACCTCACCTGCACTTGGCCTTTGAAGGAGATTTATGGTACGAACCAAGGTTGACTTGCCCGCTCCAGAAAAACCTACGATTCCAAAAGCATCCCTATCTTCAATTTTTAAACTTATATCTTTGACAGCCTTAAAACCATCAAAATCTACACTTACATTTTTTAATTCAATCATATCTTCTCTCTATATTTTCAAAAAATCTACCGCAAACTTAATCGCAAGAGCAAGACCGTAATCAATGCCCCTCTCATCAAGGTCAAACTTGCTTGTATGAAGGTCACTAGCCTTTCCTTCTTTTTCGTTTCTAGTACCAAAATTAACAAAAATCGCTGGACAAAGTTTTGAATATCCGTAAAAAGATTCTGATATCCAAAGCTTAGGACTTTCTATTAGAGCGTCTTCATATAAACTATTAAGGCTCTCTTTTACTCTTTTTGCAAGAGTTTCGTCATTAATAACAGGCTCCGCAACAATTCTTGTATAATTATGAAATTCGACCTCACATCCGTGAGTTTTTGCAGTTAAGCTTACAATATTTTTTAAAAGCTCCAAGGCTTTTTTTCCCTCATCTAGGTCAAAAAACCTCAAAGTCCCCTTTACATTTGCCATATCTGGAAATACATTGGCTGCAGTTCCTCCATTTACTGCACTAATTCCAAGGCTCACCGGCTTTTCTAAATCAAGTCTATTATTCCAAGCAGAATTTAATGCTGTAATAATATGGGCGGTAGCAATTAATGGATTAACCGCAAGATCAGGTCTAGAACCATGGCCACCCTTGCCTATTACATCAAAATCAACTCCAGCGCATCCAGCATAAGCAGCATTTTCTATCACAGAAAATTTACCAACATCAAGAGCTGGACTTTGGTGGTTGCCATATACAGCATCAAGTCCCTTATCTTTTAAGTGCTCTACCATAGCATCAATCCCTCCGCCAGTCTCTTCAGCTTCTTCAAAGATAAAATAGATTTTCCCGTCTATTTCATCTTTTAAATCTTTAAGGATTTTTGCGCTCATTAAGGCGATTGTCATATGGCTATCGTGACCACAAGCATGGCTTACGCCAGGATTTTTAGATACAACTTGCTTTTTTTCTTTAAGATTGTAAGGATCTTCTTCTATAGCAAGGGCGTCAAGGTCAGTCCTTATGCCAAGAGTCTGTCCTGCTCTTCCTGTATCAAGTAGGGCCGTAAAACCAGTTGAACCATCTACTTCTTCTACATATAAACCAAGTTCTTTACACTTTTTTTTAAGGTACTTGCTCGTTTCAAATTCCTTACCTGATACCTCTGGATTTTCATGAAGATACCTACGTGTACTTATTATATCTTCATTATAATCTTTTATTTCTTCATTAATCTTTTCTACTAAGTTCATTTTTACCTCGATTTTTTTAAAAAAATAACGTCCCATATTCCACACTGGAATATAAGGACGTTTAAATCGCGTTACCACCTTATTTTATGCCTGGTCACCCAAACATACACTCATCAAGTACATACATACTCTACTTCTATAACGGGAATTCCCGTATGGACCTCATATCGACCCATCCCATCCAAGGCCATCTTCATCTAGACAAATCTTTACTCCTTTTCACCAACTGGAGCTCTCTATAAAAGAATCTTCTAAACTACTCTTCTTGTCAAATGGTTTTGTAAATCTTTTATCTCTTAGTTAATGGTATAATACCATCTAAAAATAATCTGTCAAATATATTTACTCATATTTTTTTATATTATTCAGGAAGGGTGATTTTTTCAAGGATTCTATTCATTTTAGCTATGGCAATCCCATAATTTGTCATAGGAGTGCCAGCTTCTTTCGCTTTATAAACCCTATTAAGAACATGAGTTCTGTTAAACATACAAGAACCACATGAAATTATTAAGTCATATTTCTTATAATCAATGGGGTCATTTCCCCTTACAAAATCTATATTGACATCTGGGTGAGTTTTCTTTATAAGTCTTGGAATCTTAACGCTTCCTATATCTTCATCTACTGGTGGATGGGTGCAGGCTTCAGCAATTAAAATATTTTTTATATCGCTATCTAGCACTTCTGCAGACTTTACAAAATAATCTAAATCACCCTTAAGGGCGGAAAGCAAAACTGAAAAGCTTGTAAGTTTCACGTTTTTTGGCTTTTTTTCGTACACTTCTTTAAAAGCTTGGCTATCGGTGATTATTAGGTCAATTTTTTTTAGACTACCAATCGTTTTTTCAAAGTTAGCAAGGTCAGTGCAAATCGCACTTGCCCCCTTGTCAATAATTTCCCTTATAGTCATCACTTGTGGTTTAATTATCCTATCTTTAGGAGCTGCCTTATCTTGCGGCATTACAAGGATAACCATATCACCTTTTTTTACCAGATTTTTTGTAATTGTAAGGTCTTCTTTTTTATAAATCTTTTTTATTTCGCTAAAAATTTCATCCCTTGATTTTGTAGACGAAAGGTCAACTCCTATTGGATTTTTATCCGCAAATTCTCTTAAGATTTCAGAGCCTTTTTCTGTATCCATTTTCATCGCAATGAAAATTACTGGTTTATCTTTAAATTTTGGAATGATTTCAAGGTTATCTTTCTTGCTTAAAACATAGAGAAAAATATCTACTTTATCAATTTCCGCCAGAGTTTTTTCATACCTTGCCTTACCCAAAATAGTTTTATCTGCTGTGCCAGCAGTATCTATAAAGACAACAGGACCAAAGTCTGTTATTTCCATAGCTTTCCTAATTGGATCTGTGGTTGTCCCTTCTTGGTCAGAAACTATTGCAAATTTTTCTCCTGTAAGATAGTTTAAGAGGGTAGATTTGCCAGAATTGGTCTTGCCGAAAATTCCGATATGGACCCTTTCGCTAAAGCCAGTTTTAGATATAGATGTCACGGCTTCCTTCTTCAACTTTTTTAATATTTTCCCTAGTTCTCTCTCTTACTTCTAGATTTGGGATATTTTCTAGTTCTCTTTTTATTAATTTATCAGCGTTTGCAGCTGTTTGCTCACTTGCATAATCAACTGCATATTCCTTTAAAGTCACAAGGGCGTTTGGATGACAAATATTACCTATGCCATGTTTTTTGACCATGCCCATAAAGACTTCTCCAGTCCTGCCCTTCCTGTAACAAGCGGTACAAAATGAAGGAACGTGATCTTTTTCAATTAGCCAATTTACAACCTCATCAAGAGTCCTATTGTCTGCAAGTTCAAATTGATCACTTCCCTTGGTTTCATGGTCTGTATAGCCACCTACAGATGTCTTTGAGCCTCCAGAAAGTTGGCTAATTCCAAGTTCTAAGAGCCTATTTCTCATCTCTTCTGATTCACGAGTTGAGACAATCATGCCAGTATAAGGAACAGCGATTCTTATGCAGGCAACAAGTTTTGCAAACATATCATCTGATAAGGAATTATCAAAATCACCCGGATCAATATCGTCTGCAGGTTGAATCCTAGGCACAGAAATTGTATGAGGTCCTACATTAAAGCGGGCTTCAAGGTGTTCTGCGTGCATAAGTTGACCTATAAATTCGTATTCATAAGAATCAAGCCCGTATAAAACTCCTACCCCAACATCGTCAATACCACCTTCCATAGCCCTGTCCATGGCTTCTGTGTGGTAGGCATAATTTGATTTTGGACCAAATTTGTGAAGGGTCTCGTAGTTTTCCTTATTATAAGTTTCTTGGAATAGGATGTAAGTGCCAATCTCAGCTTCCTTTAACTTCCTATAATTTTCTACAGTTGTTGCAGCAATATTGACGTTTACACGCCTAATAGCTCCATTTTTGTGTTTAATATTATAAATTGTATTAATTGAGTCTAGGATATATTCGATTGGGTTATTTACAGGATCTTCGCCTGCTTCAAGGGCAAGTCTTTTATGTCCTAAATCTTGGAGGGCAATTACTTGCTCTTTGATTTCTTCCTGGCTGAGTTTTTTCCTAGGAATAGTCCTATTTTGACCATGGTAAGGGCAATATACGCAACCATTTACACAGTAATTTGACAAATAAAGTGGGGCAAAAAGCACAATTCTATTTGCATAAAATTTGTGCTTAAGCTCTTTTGCAAGCTTATAAATCTCCTCATTTAGGTCATCTTCCTTGCAGGATAAAAGAATGAAGGCATCCTTGTGGTCAAGGCCCTTAGCCTTTTTCGCCTTTTCCAAAACCTCTATTATTAACTTTCTATTATGGGCATTTTCCCTGCCATAATCAAGTGTTTCTAGTATTTCTTCGTGATTTATAAATTCTTCTGCATGTGTACTTTTAGGATCGTATTTAGTCATTCTTTCCTTCTTTCTTTTCTATATCTATGTATAATTATAATACTTTTTTGCCTAAAATGAAAATTAATTGAGAATAAATTGGGATTATTATAAAAATGCGAAATAAGATTGAGAAAATATGGTATAATATAGATGTTATCATCGGCCTTTCATAGCATGAAGGAGGTGAGATCATGCAAGTGATAACAACACTCATAATTGCTATAGTTGCAAATGTAGTTGGTGACTTAATTTGCAAATGGCTATATAGCAAAATGAACGATGATAATTAGCCTAAAAAAGAGACGAGTTAACGGCTCGTCTCTTTTTAGTGAAACCATGTTTCAATAACAACACTCATGGTTAATATAATTATACCCTGCGAATATATTTTTTCAATTCTTAGATAACTAAAAGACGAGACCCACGCTCGTCTTCTTTTTGGTCAAACCATGCAATATCAATAGCAATCATGGTTAATACTATTATACCAACTAACCTTAATTTTTCAATATCATAATATTTCAAAAGACGAGTTGGTGGCTCATCTTTTTGGTAATTCCATGAAAACACTCAGATTTCATACAATTATCATACCCCTTATTGTAATTATTAAAATCACAATCCAATCATTTCCCAAAATCCACCACATCTCCCCTATCATCAACAACCCTATAGCCAAAAGATTCTATCTCTTTTTCCAAATCTTTTTTAGATTCTGCCGCCTCAAGACCTGTGTTTAGTTTGTTATCGTAAAGATTGTAGGAATTTTTGGCTGCCTGTGGACTTAGGTTTGGCATTAAGACATTTGCCCCTGCCTTTAATCCTAATTCTCTTCCCTTTGAATTAACCGTTCCTAGGGCTGTTGTTGCAGGAATTAGAGCATATGGAAAGACTATCCTTAATATAGAAACAAGCCTTAGTGTTTTTGTAAACGACCCATCTTTAAAATCCCTAAATGGCGTATCATGGCTTACTAGATATGGCCCAATTCCAATCATATCCGGCTTAAGTTTTTCTAGAAACCTTATATCTTTTATCAAATCATCAGTTGTTTGATAAGGACTTTCTACCATGAAACCTCCCCCAACCTGATAGCCAATTTTTTTAAGATTATAAAGACACTCTTGTCTATTTTTTAATTTCATAACTTCAGGGTGAAGTTTTTTGTAATGGCTAGGATTTGATGTTTCTTCCCTTAAAAGATACCTATCAGCACCAGCATCGTAAAACGCCTTATAATCTTCATAAGATCTCTCGCCTAAAGACAAGGTGATAGCCACATCGGGATACTTTTCCTTAATTGATTTTATCACATCAACCATAAAATCTTTAGTAAATTTCGAATCTTCTCCGCCCTGCATTACAAAAGTCCTAAAGCCTATGCCATAACCAAAGCGAGCCGCACTTAAGATTTCATCCTTTGTAAGCCTGTAATGTTTCACATTTTTATTGGATTTTCTTATCCCACAATAATAACAGTCATTTTTGCAAATATTGGATACTTCGATAAGACCTCTGATATAGACCCTATCGCCGTATACTTCCCTTCTAATTTTGTCAGCCTTTTCCATAAGAAAACCAGTCAAAGACTCATCTTCTATCCATTTTTTTAAAGTCTTATCATCAATGTGGTTAATTTCTCTTTTTCTCATAGCCCCTTCTTTATAAAAAAATTAGGAGGTCTAAAGACCTCCTTCGGGTTTGGTAAAATAAATTCATTTATAATATACTCAAAAGTTACCTTATTGCAATATTATTTTGCTTCTCTTAACAAGTTATAGGGAAATTTATAGTAACGAGGCCTAGGAAGATACGATTTTATAGGCTTTTCAAGTTTACTTTCTAATTGTTCTTGCCAAGATTTTAGAATCTCAAGTCTTTGTTCTCTTTTGTCGGATTTCGGGATATTTCTTAATCTTTCTCTTTCATCCAAACCTAAATACCTGTCCTTGATTAGATTATCAAGGAGGATAATAAGTTTCTCATATTGGCTTATTTCTCTTTTTTGTAGATAAGCCTTTATAAAGTCTTCGTCTCTTTTACTTACATTCTCCTTTCCATGATAGGAAGAAATATCACTTGTCACAAAACCATGTCCCAGTGCAATTTTTGCTGGATAAAAATACGATTCAAATCTCAAAATCCTAAAGCCTTCCATCATATGAGCCATATCATTATGACCATAGCCTTTTCCGATGTCATGAAGTGCTCCACAAGCATAGGCTATTTCTGGATCTAGACCAATTTCTTTGGCTATTTTTTCGCTAGTTTTCCCTATTATGTGGCTATGAATTATCCAATCACCTGGATTCTTTTTAAAGGCTGTATCTAGCATATTTCTTACCTTATCCTTGTTAGGAATATTTCCAAAGCCTTCCTTATACATATTCAACCACCCCAAAAGCGTGTTCATTTTTTGATTCAATTTTAAAATCCACTTTAAAATCACCTGTTTTATAAATAAGTTTAACTTTTTCTTCGTCTTTAATCTGATTTTTATAAATCATTTTTATATATGAAACCTTCTCCTCATCAAAACCGGGGATTTCCTTGATATAATCAAAATATACTCCATTATTTACATGGTAATTTTTATCAAAATCAGCCCTTCTTATTGAGATTTCTTTTAAATTTTCATAATCATTTACTTTTTCATAATCTCTACCCTGGTAAACTTCAGGACTTATCCCATAGACATCTGAAACTTCCTTGTCAATTATAGATGCCCTTAGTTTTTCTTTGTCAAAAAGTATAAAGCTAGCCTTTGCTCTTATTAAAGTTTCGCCATCTTTTTTAACATAGAAATTCCTGTAGGCATAAAAACGTTTCATATGAGTAGGAATGGTTGTAATTTCAACTTCATCATCATTTCTGATAGGCTTTATAATTTCTATATCCCAAGAAAAAAGTAGCCAAACTTTATTATCCATGCTAGAGAGATTTTTCTCGACCCTTTCAGCCTGAATAGTTGAAATATCAAGCATTAATCCCGTGAGTTTTCTCATCGAGATAACATCCTTCTCATTACAATAAATTGACATTATCTTATAATTCTTGCTATCTTTCATAAGTCTCCTAATATAAAAAGGGCAGCTAACTGCCCCTTAACTATTGCTCTTCTCTACATTTCTTTCAATAACTCTGCCAAAGCCTTTAAAAATTGTTTATCTTCAGTAAAGTCATTTTCATTTAGGTCTAATTCTAGATTATCATTTGCAATTTCAATATCTGGTTTTACACCAACTTTGTTAATCTTTTCCCCGTTTGGTGTCTTATATTCACTAATAGTAATCTTAGCTCCTGCACCATTTTCAAGTGGGAATAATTTTTGAACAATGCCCTTACCAAAAGACTTAGTTCCAATAATCTTTGCCCTGCCTCTATCTTTTAGAGCACCAGCTAGAATTTCTGATGCAGATGCTGAGTTTTCATTTATAAGGACAGTCATTGGTATATCGTCCATATTAGAATCAGACTTTTCTGTAATAACATTTCCATTTTTATCTTCGGTAGTCACTATAACTCCCTCATCAAGGAAGGTATCAGCTATATTTAGACAAACATCTAAGGAACCACCAGGATTGTTTCTTAAATCAAGAACAAGACCTTCTATATCTTCATTTTTAAGTTTAGAATATTTGTCTTTGAAATCATCCCAAGTTATATCATCAAAGGCAGAAAGTCTGAGATAGCCAATCTTTGTGCCGTCAATATCCAAAGTCTCGGAGTAAACTGTATCTACAGTCACATCACGTCTTTCAACAAGCATTGGGATTTCCTCACCCTCTGGCTTATCTTCGCTAGTTCTTATGACTTCAATCTTAACCTTAGTGCCTTCTTTTCCTCTAATTAGAGCAACTGCTTCCTCAAGCTCAGTTGCATCAAAATCTGTACCTTCAACAGACTTAATAAAGTCACCAGCCTTCATTCCAGCTTCCTTAGCAGGAGAATTTTCAAAAACTTGGACAACCTTAATCATCCCCTCTTTAGAAGCAGAAACTGTCACACCAATTCCCTTGTAGCGCCCATCAAGATTTTCCAATAGTTTCTCATACTCTTCTTTTGGATAATATGAAGTATAAGGATCGCCAAGATTGGCAAACATTCCCTTAAGTGCTCCGTTATAAATATCCTTATCCTCGTAATCAAAAAGGAAGTTTTTGTCTATAAGACCTTTTAAGGACTCCATCTCACCAATTAATTCTTTATCTTTTGTGGCCATGCCCTGACCCAAATCAACATTTGAACCAAGCATAAATCCTGAAAATCCTATTGCCCCTACAAGGACAATGGACAAAATAATTTTTCCAAATCTTTTCATCAACCAATAATCCTTTCCAAATAGGTTTACGACCTATTTTTACTAATTATATATATTATATCACAAGATTAATCAAATTGTAATAATTTTTTCCATTAACACTTAGAACCAATGCAAATTTAAATATTTTCTCTAACTTTTGGGTAAGTATCAAATAGGAAAAAACACAAATTATAGGAGATAAAATGCAAATAAAAGAAGTATACAAAGACATCTACCAGGCGATCTTTCCCCTTACTGGAAATCCTCTCAAATCAATAAATATATTTGTCATAAAATCAGAAGACTCGTCCATGATAATAGACACTGGCTTTAACAATCCAGAAAATAGAGCCAATATGGAAGAATTATTCGAAAGACTAAATCTTGACCCACTTAAAACCAAACTTTTCCTAACCCACCTCCACTCAGACCACGTTGGTCTTGCCAAATGGCTATCTGATAAGGGAATAGGAGATACCTATATATCAGAAAAAGATGGGAAAATGGTAGAAAATGGGATAAATAAAGAAGACTTTCAGTGGCAAAACATAATAAAAAACGCTCATTTCCAAGGGCTCGGTCCAGAAAATTTGAAAATAGAAGACCATCCTGGCTACAAAAATAGACCAAAAGAAGCCTTTCCTCACACAAAAATAAAACCAGGTTGGGAAATTTCCATTGGGGACTATAACTTTGTGGCAATAGATGAAGAAGGCCACACACCAGGCATGCTTGGTCTCTACGAGAAAGAGGACAAAATACTTTTCTGTGGTGACCACATCTTAGGAAAGATTACTCCAAACATCACCTACTGGGGAGATGAGTTTGGCGACAGCCTAGGAATCTACCTAAAAAATCTCAAGAAGATAAAAGACCTGGACATCAAGCACCTATATTCTTCCCACAGATTTTTAGTTGAAGATGTCAACGCAAGAATTGACGAACTTCTAGCCCACCACGACAGGAGACTAAAAGACGTGCTAGAAATCATAGAAAAATTAGAAAAAGCAACCACCACAGAAATCACCCAACAAATGCAATGGGATATCAAAGCCAAAGACTGGTCATCCTTTCCAGCAAGCCAAAAATGGTTCGCCGTAGCAGAAGCCGCCGCCCACCTAAAACACCTTGTAATACAAGGTAGGATAAAAGAAGAAGTAGTGGATGGAGTAGGATTTTATTCCATAAAATAAAATCAGACTCCCGACTAGATTTTGTATCTTGTCGGATTTTTTACAAGAAAAAGTATAGCTATAAACTAGTTTACTTTAACAATCTTTACTTAGTGATTGAAAATTCTATGAAATAAAAAGCAACCTACAACTTTAATAAATACTAGTAATTATATCTATATAAAAAAACTCGCCTGCAAGTCTTTCCTGCTAGCGAGTTTATCCTTTATCTTATTTCCAAAAATCAACCAAATCAGTATCTATGCCGATGTTTTTAGCCAAAAATACCGGGTCTTTATTTTCTTTTCTTTGTCTTTTATAGTCATCTAGAGCCTTCAGAGCGTATTTTCCTAGGACAAATATTGAAAAGATATTAATTATTGCCATAATTCCCATTAGTAAATCTGCCAGATTCCAAGCAAATTCCATTTCCATTCCAGCACCTAAAAATATCATCACGATGGCGATTATTCTATAGATTGCCATTGATTTATTTGAAAGTACTTCGCCTTTTAAATAAGTTAGACAAGATTCACAGTAATATAAGTTTCCTAAAAGTGTTGTAAAGGCAAATAATCCAAGACAAACTGTGATAAATACGTAACCAAAAGATCCTAAAACTGTTGATAGAGCCTCTTGGACGTATCCTGCACCCGCAAGCTCTTCTGTAGGAGCTACACCTGATACCATTGCCATAAAGGCTGTGGATGTACATATTATTAGGGTATCAATAAATACCGAAATCATCTGAACCAAGCCTTGTTTGACTGGATGAGTTACCATGGCACTTGCAGCAGCATTTGGTGCAGAACCCATACCAGCCTCATTGGAATAAAGTCCTCTTTTGATTCCTTCAACCATGGCTGATCCTGCCACTCCACCAAAGATTGCTCTGAAATTAAAGGCATCATCAAGTATGAGTTTAAACATAGAGCCAACATTCTTAAAATTTAGTCCAATCATAAATAAAGACATAAATACATAGACAAGTCCCATAACTGGAACAATGATGGATGTATATTTAATAATTCTTTTACCTCCACCTAATATACAATAACCAGCAATTAGAGCTAGCAGTCCGCCTATTATCCAAGAAGTTTTCCCAGCTTTATAAAAACCATAAGCCTTGAAGGAATCTTGTAAGTTAAAAGATGCAAGCATATTAAAACCAACTGCATAAGTCAAAATCAAAGCTATAGCAAAAACCACACCTAGTTTTCTAGAGCCTAGGCCTTCTTCTATATAATATGATGGACCACCATAACTTGAACCATCTTTGGATTTTTTCTTGAAAATCTGTGCTAAAGTTGATTCTATAAAGGCAGACGCTCCACCAATTATAGCTATAATCCACATCCAGAAAACCGCTCCCGGTCCTCCCAGGCAAATAGCATTAGATACGCCAACGATATTACCTGTTCCTACTCTAGATGCTGTGGAAACCATAAGGGCCTGAAAACTTGAAACGTCGTCTTTGCCCTCTGGTTTTTCGCCTATAACTTTAACCGCATCGGAAAATAGACTAAACTGAATAAAACCTGTCTTTATAGTAAAATATAATCCACAAGATAACAGGATTATAATCAAAATTGGATAATAAAGATATCCATTAACCGTCGAAATTACACTTTTAAATATTTCCATAAAATCTCCTTTCATGACAATTCGCCATAACTTTTATTATCAAAGTACATATGTATCAAAACATCATCTTATCACGCTAAAGTAGAATCTTAATTAATTTACTATAAAATATTCCTCTTGTCAATTAATTTTTATTTATAAATATTAATAATATTACATTTTGACAAAGTGTATAATTTTCCAGGTATCTTCGTAATTAAAAACTTAAGCCTATTTATAAAAAACAATTTCTAATAAAGTAAAGATAAAACAAACGCAAATATTTTTACGTTTGCTCATAGCAAACGTACAGTTTTTATACTATTTATAGTGTTCCAAAATCGCATCCTAAAAATAGCTTAAATAAGCCATTTCTAGATTATAAATAATATATTATTAAAGCAGTTAAATTGTCCCTCTTTGCAAAGTATTGATTTTAAGATATTTATATAATATTGGACGTAAAAACAAACGCAAGATTATTTGCGTTTGTTTTTATAGCTTATATAATTTTCTATTCCTAATCCAAGTCCAAAATCCCTTCTGGAGCTGATTCTTTGCCTACATATTCTATTCTGGTTATAAGTTTCTCTTTAGCCTTACTTTCTTTAAATGACTCATCGGTTTCTTTTATTAGGTATGCACCCTCTTCTAAGCCTTTCATTTTTACTACATCTCTTACCTTGCTTTTGTTTTTTTCATACATAGCAGGTGTCATTTTGTCGTAGTCTTTTCCATCATAATCTAATTTGGATTTCTTAGAGTATTTTGGCTCTTGCCCTAGTTTTTTGCTTATTTGGGCTATAGTCATTTCATCACAATCCTTTGCTAATCGCATTATATCCCAAGGTCCCATCTTGTTATCTTCGATTTTCCAGTAAGCAACTTGTCTCCCACTAGGGTGTATAGTTGTATTTCCCTTTTTTCCCAAAACTTCCATTCCAATTCTTATCTCATAGCCTGTTTCCATTTTTACATAGGATTTGACTAACAATACGCCTACAAATAATAAGGCTAGGGCAAAAAGTGCCGCAAATTTTTTCTTAAATATTTTTTTCATATTTTCTCCTTCTTGCCTAGTATAGCAAAGCCATTGTAAAATTGAGATAAAAAAACTTGTAAGATTTCCAAAAAATCCTACAAGCTTTTAATTTTTATTTATTTTTCAAAACCTAATTTTAATCTTCTTACAAATTTAAATATAGTAATTATTATTGCTAGAATTCCTATTACTGCTCCAACAAGTCTTGCAATTCTAGTTATTTTTACTAATTTATTATCGTTTTTAGAGTCATTTGCACTTGCTACATATTCTCCATTTGGAAGTTTAAATTCTTCTGCTGGCCCACTTTCATCCCTTACTGCATTTACAAGTAACCTATTTGGTCTAGGTGGTAAAAATGGACTACAAGTTAATAAAGTTATCATATCAAGGTCGCCTCTTGGTGCAAGTTTCGCCCAATCATAAGGACCTATGATTTCCTTATCGCTTACTACATAACGCATGGTTTCGTGGGCTCTTTCTATATAAATGTAGTCGCCGCTTTCTAGCTCGTCCACATACAAGAACATAGTATCTCCCCACCAGCCCCTATGGCCTGCTATGGCAGATCTTGTGCCTTTACCCCCTATTGGAACCGCAGTTCCTGCTACTTGAGCAACACCTTTTGATATATGCTCGTTTGTCGCATCTAGATATATTGGCAAATACTTATCAATTTTAGGAATGGATAAATAAGCAAAAGGAGTGTTTGTTGTCCTAAACATATCATACTTATTTTCATATTCTTCATCCGCAAAGGGATCTACCACACTTAGGTCGGAATCCTTTACCATATCATTGTAGGCTTCTGCTTTCTTTGTTTCTTCAGCTAATTCTTCGTCAGATTTCCTCGCTTCAATTTTTTCAAAAGCCTTTTTTTCACTTCTTGCCCTAAAATCATGGTAGGTTCTCATTACTAAAGGACTAGTAAGTAGCAGTAAACCTATTATTATTAATATATATCCCAAAAATGATTTTTTAGTTAATTTCATTTCTTTCTTCAATTTCTTTTAACTCCTTGCTTAGATTGTCAGTCCTTTTCTTTTCCCTGAAAAGTGTCAAAGTTAGGATAATAATTACTGGTATAAGTACGAGTACCATCCTGAAAAAGTCTATCCTTGCCCTTGGCATATTTGCAACACCATCGTCTATCGCTTCCTGGTAAGGAATCCTCTCACCACGCACCAAAAGCCTGTGAGAGTTGATCATATATGGTGTACAGGTAAGTAGGGTTGCATAATCCTTGTTTTCAACTACTAAGACTGGCTCAAAATCTGACGGCTCTACAACCTGGATTTTGTCGACTTTATAGGCGATAGTTTCCTTGATATTTGATATATAAAACACATCACCATAGGCTAGTTGGTCTAGGTTTCTAAAAAGCTTGGCGTTTGGCAGTCCCCTGTGGGCTGTTATTACAGTGTGTGTAGACTTGCCTCCGATCGGAAGAGATGTACCTTCCAAGTGGCCTGCACCCTGCTGCAACACATCTTCACTAGATCCAGCACGGATAGGAATATCAGTGCCTATCTTTGGTATTTGAATGTGGCCAACCATTTCCTCTACCTCAAGCATCCTAGCATATTCAGCTCGTCCTGCCTTTTCCATATCGGTGTAAGGGTCGGCAAGTCTTGATGGATCAAGAGTACGGTTGTAGGCTTCAGCAAGCGCCATCCTCTTATCTAAATCTTGTGGAGGAAGCTCTTTAGCCGCCTTAACAAAAGTTACAACTTCGTCTTCTGCTTTGATTTCATAAAATTTTTGACTTATCAATGGATAGGAAAAAATGAGTAGTCCCAAGATGAAAATCGCCATGAAGACTAATTTATTTTTTGTCTTCTTAGACATAATCGTCATCCTCACCAGCTAGATTGTCAAATAAATCCCCTTGACCTTGAGAATCCTTAGCCTTATTCTTTATAAATCCACCCTTAGTAAATTCACTAATTTTCTTGAAATATTGTTTATTATCCCTTCTTAATTTCAAAATAAGGATGATAAGCAAGATAATTAATGCAAGGGAAGCGAAGAATAGTATTCTAAATATCCAATTGTTTCTATTTTCCCTTATAGATTCCTCGTCAACTGCTGGTACATAAGGCACTCTGTGGCCTCTTACGATGAGCCTGTGAGTGTTAATCATAATAGGTGTACAGGTCAAAAGTGTCGCATAATCATGACCAGGACTTATAAGTAAGTCATCAAAATTTGATGGCTCAATTACCTTGATTTGGTCAACTTGATAGGCAATAATTCCCTCGATATTTTCAATATAAAACTTATCACCGACTTCAAGTTGATTTAAGTGGGTAAATAAAGTCGCCTCTGGCAGTCCTGAATGGGCTGTCAAAACAGTATGGGTAGAGTTACCTCCTATAGGAAGAGAAGTTCCTTCCAAGTGACCTACACCCTTTTGCAAAATATCCTCACTTGTACCTGCATAAATAGGTAACTTTTGGTTAATCTTTGGTATATCAACAGTTCCTATCATCTCTTCAACTTCAAGCATACGGGCATATTCCTTGCGCCCTTCCTCTTGTTGTTTTCTAGAATAAGGATCTGAGGCAATCTTGCCTGAAAGTGACTCGTTAAAAGCCTTCGCCAGATTTATCCTCCTGTCAATTTCCTTTGTATCAAGCTTTTTAGCACCAGTTGAGAAAGTCTCCACTTGTTCATTAGACTCGATTCTGTAATAAAACCTTGAAATTAAAGGATAGACCATTACCATAAATCCGAGCAAAAAAATTAGCCTAAAAAGCCAGCGTGATTTTTTCTTATTAACTTTTTTTCCTTTAGTTTTTTTCTTAGCCATAATAATCCTTTATGTAAAAAAGGGCATAAACCCTAGCTTAGATGTAATAATTACACTAGGCAATCCTAAAAATAACTACCAGAATCCTAATTATCAATTTAAGTAAATTTTCAAAAAACAAATAATAAATTATCTAAAAACTATAATAGAATTTCTATCCATTGCCTTTTTACACTCTCAAAATTTCAAAAATTTTTGATCCATATCATATTTCTGTTTTTTAAATTTGGAAGAGCGTTGATATTTAAAACCCGAGAAATAATAAATAATTCTCTTAACTTACTTAATAAACCGTATCTAGCTATCTTTTGTATTATACCCTTAGATTTTCTAAAATTACTAATCTAAAAATAAGGATCCCTCAAATGAAGGATCCTTCATATATTATGCTCTTTGAGTTCTCTTGTCACTGTTAACAAGTTTAACACCTATAAATAGGAGAATTAAACCAACAACAGCCATAATTATAATTCTAATATCACCAGTTTTAACAATTGATTTTGGATTTTTAACAATCCTAGTTAAATCACTTGGTGTATATTTTGTTGTAATAGTATTTTGTTTACTTTGAGTTATAACTGGAGTAAATGGCTTGTTTACAATCTTTGTTGCAGGAAGAGAACTACTAGCTGCATCTACCTTAAATGGTGTAAGCTCATTATCAATAGTGTAGTTTTTAGGAGCTTCGATTTCTTTTAGCGCATACTCACCGTATTCTAGGCCAGTAATACTAAATTCACCATTTTCTGGAGAAGTCAACTTAACTTCCTTGCCATCTTTTACAACATTTTTGTATCCATTACCCTCTTTTTTCATAAGAATAAACTTAGCACCTGCAAGTCTATTCTCTTTTTTAGTAGAATCAATTTTCACAAAATTGAAACCACCAGTTGGAGTTTTTGGAGGAGTCTCTGACTCAGGTGTATTTTCAACAACTAAAATCTTAACCTTACCATCTTTATCAACTGCATTAAAATTCTTTACAGCAAAATCTATCTTAATATCAGCTTGTTTATAACCCTCTGGTGCCTTAACTTCTTTTATAGTATATTCACCATCAGCAAGATTTGTAATGTTAAGAAGTCCATTATTCTTTGTTATCAACTCATCCTTGCCATTAGGATCAACTTCATAACCAGCATTTGTTTTCTTGACATTAATCTTTTTTCCATCTTTCTTATATAGCTCAAAAACGGCTCCATCTAGAGTCTTTCCATTAACCTTATCTATCTTTTTAAGAATAGGAGTAGACTTGTTTTCAACTGTATCAGATTCGCCTGGTTTAAGGTCTTTAGAAACTTTTCCTTTATTTCCTTCTTCCTTATATCCTGGAGCAGGTTTTAATTCTTTGAAATAATAAACACCTTCTGGCACATTTTCAACAACAATCTCACCATTATTCCAAGTCTCAAGGACAGTTGTATTACCCTTTTCGTCGTAAATATACTTACCCCTAGAACCGCTTACTTTTACAAGCTGACTTTCTATTTTGTCACCATTTTTTACTTTCTTGTATAGTTCGAATTGAGCTTGGTCAAGCTTCACATCTTTATTATTTGCATCAACTTTTATAAGCTTAAGATTCTTTTTATTTGGTACTTCCTTATTCACCTTAGCATCTAAAACAAGAGTGTTTTTATCATTTACACTATCTTTAGAAAGTTTAACGACAAAAGTATTTAGCTTTGCATCTGGAATCTTCTTAGATTCGTCTGTTTCCTTGATTAAATAATAACCCTCTTCGAGGTCTTTAACAAATATATGTTCCTTGTCTAAATCTAAATTTTCAAGTTTAAAATCTTTAATAGAATTTTTATCAATTACATCTATAGCTTTTCCGCCATAAATAAACTTACTCTTCTCAGATGGAATTTCCTTGTCAAACTTTTTCTCATCTTTAAGCTTCTTTTCTGCATCAGCTATTGTTAATGCGTCATAGTCTTTAGCGAGTTTAAGACTGTCATCCTCGGTCATTTCTTTATCAACCTTAAGCTTATAAACCTTAACTGCCCTATTAGAAGCAACAATTTGCTCGCCGTTTTCCAATTTCTTTTTCAACTCATCTTTTTTATGGATATTAATAGCAATATCTATGTTATATTTACTATCATCTTTAGCAAAAGCACCGCCTCGAGGAAGAAAAACTCCCACAACCATAAGCAAAGCTAATAAAAAAGATATGTACCTACTTTTAAAAAATTTTTTCATACTCCCTCCTCAAAACTTCAAAAACAATGGCCACTCCTTAAATTTGCCATAGGGAAAAAACAAAGCTTGAAATTCATAAAATTCTTTTTACAATATATTTAAACCTGAAAAATAACTATAATAAATTTCTTCTATTAATACCTATTATATCACAAAATCGTTGAAAATACTATTAAAAAATAACTTTTTAAGCAACAAAAACAAGAAATTGATAAAATCTAAAGAGAAATTATAATAAAAAGAAAAACCGCTATATATTTTACAAATAAAATACAAAAACTTCTGGTAGTATCATAAAATCTATAGACAACAAGTAAAGAAAAATACAACTCCTCAAACATCCTCTCGACCGTAAATCAGCCCGTCGGCTCGAGGAGACGGATTGATTGAAGGACTGATGCTTTAGTACAAAATTTTCAGGAAAATTTTGCAATTCGACGATAGCCCCTATGAATTCGGGATCTGGCAAAGAATTAAGAAACACTCAAACTACAACATCCATATCGAACGTATGTGAGATATCTCTATCGTTCCGTGTGTAAAAAGTTTCGTATATCCATCGTAAACATATTAAAATAGGCATACTCATTTCTCCCATAATGAAGAAACTATAACACCCTCAGTAAAATCATAAAATATATTAATCAATAATCCCCCAACCTCTGCACTATCTTGGCAAAACCACTCATAATCATAAAGAGACTTTAATATGAGAAATAAAGTATAGTTATCACGATGTTTTCACCAGAAAATTTAGCTTTTATATTTGATATTTAGTAAATTAAAAATAGATAAAAGCTAGACATTTTGATCTCCATTTTAATTTTTGGTTAATTTGATTATGGAGTAAATATTAAATATGTCTTCATTTTTACAAAAAAATCGTGTTGACAAAAGTATCATTTACTCCTACCAACACGATTTATTATAGAACCGTAAAAAGAGGTATATTCGCCTCTTTTTCTAACATCCAATATTTTTGATTTATTAGTGCATTTTACGATCAAAATACAATTATTCAAACTAAAATTATTCTAATATTTTCCAATATCCAGACATATTAGAACCAACTCTTTCTATATATCCATTATCCTTAAGATATTTAATATTATTTCCTACTGCAGTTACACTAATTCCAATCACCTCTGATAATTGATTGTAAGTTATATACGGATTTTTACCTATTTCTTCTAAGATTCTTTTTCTTCTATCGTTCAATTTCGAATTATCCAAAATCTTATCCAAACTTTTTTTAACATTTTCAATAAATTCTGAGTCAATAACTCCAGACATATCTATCCTATTTGACGGTATATTAACAACAATGGAATTTTCTCTAAATTCAAAAGAATCTCTGCCATATATATCTACAATTTTAGGTACTCCCCTTCCTGACCTCTCACTTATATGAAGCTGCAAAAATATATCAGAAAGCTCCTTATTAACCGGCACAGATTCACCCTCAAAAAATCCTTCCATAGTCTGTCTATAGTCAAGATTTCCCCTAGAAAGTATTTCTAATCTGTCACTATACACAGTGAACATAGGAGCATTTTCTTCTATCCATTTATTATGAACAAATGCATTTATGATAGCTTCTCTGACAGCATTTTTATCAAACAATGGTACGTCATTTCTATGTACAACCCTATTTCTTTCATCAGCTTGAATAATATTTACTACATCAATATACTCCAACACCTTATCAAGGCTTAATAAAAGACATGTATTACCAAACTCTCTAACTGAATATAATTTGCTTGCCTTATTATTTCCACCAAACATTGATACTCTAATTGAAATATGACTATTATCTGACAATAATTGAGCCATCAAATTATACTTGCCTTCCTTAGTTAAAAGGTTTAAATTTTTCTTAAAAGTATTCCTTTTAAGAATTATTCCTAAGCCAGCATAATAAGTAAAAAGCCTTTCAAAGGTTAAATCCTGATATCTTGACTCCTTATCAACTATGGCATCACTTCTATCTCTAAGAATCTCAAAAAGAGTAGCTTCCCTATCAGGATGCCTTGTAAGAGACACCCTACTTGATCCAATTCTCAAGTATCTAACATAATCATATGAAGTAGGTATATTTTTAGCTTTCGGAATCTCTAAAACCACAACTCTTTTTCCATCAATATCTACTTCATTAAATGAAAATGCTATATCTGGATAAGTCTTTCTCGCTAAAAAATGTTCAAATGGTTCTCCATTGATATTTTTCCTATAATTAGCTTTTGTTCCTACTATTTCATGTGAGAAGTCATCAACTCCCCAAATCAAATAACCATATTCTTTTCTATGATAAGCCGCAGCATTAGATAAAGCAGAGATATATTTTCCTACTTCATCAACTTTATCAAGATTCTCTTTAAACTCAAACCATTCTTCCTCTGTATCATAACCAATAAGCGTATTAACAATATCTAAATATTTAGTCATAAATAATTTATAAACCTCAAAATATATAAGTTACCAACCAGTAACCAACTTTGTTACCAACTTAATAACCAACCTTTACCCAACATAATAATTATATACTTATGAATATTATACCATATCATTGAACAATATTGATTAGGAAATTTTATAGTAAGGCCACTACTCCAAATAAAATACTTCAAAAAGACCCACTGGCTCACCAAACAAACCTTCAGTTATAAAGCTTAGAGATCTAACATCACTTGTTATGTGGGTTGGAAATTATATCTACTTCTAGTTATCATTATCAGCGGCCACCTACTCATCTCAAAATAAAACTATAAACAAGACACAATGTAAAAGTCAGGATATGCTTAAAGAATCAACCCTCGTTTCGTCCGAAGCAGAGAGACCTCCTACGCACACTCAAAATCAAGTCCCAGTCATACATTCGTCAAGAAATTCAAACTCTCAACTACCATATCGAACGGACGTGAGATATCTCTATTGTTCTCTATATAAGTGGATCCGTAAATGCACCGTCAACACTTATATCAAACAACCTTCTTCTTAAAAAAATCGTAATAATTATGAACTTGTAGCTACCAATTATCATTATCAACTGATGTTCAATCCTATATCATGTGTACACAAAAGTTTATAATTCATCAGGAAAATTTTATAGAAAAGGTGCTGTTGCAAATTGTGAATAACTATCGTCCCTTAAGCAGAGGTTCTCTTGTAATATTGGGGTGATTTATTTATTTTGCATCAGCACTTTAATTATTTATAGCTTATGGTACGATCGATTAATAAGTTTTACTTTAATTTTTATAAATGATACCTTTTAGATTATTACCAAACTCTATCAAATCAATTCTTAATTGATCAATATCATACAAATCAGCTTTTTTATCCCTCATATTATAATAATTTATAAGGTTTTTTTCTATATAAGCATTCCCTATATCATGAGCTAAAGAATTTCTCAAATTAACCCAACCTTGTTCTGGTGCCTTCTTATTAAATGCCATTTTAAATAGTTCCTGTCTACTATTATCGTAAGTAATATCCTTACCGATTTTTTTCCTAATAAAATGCCTATAAAAATCAGGCATATAATTATATTCGGGTAATCCTTTTAAAATTACACTTTTAAGCAAACTCTCAGCAAGAACCAGAGACGCTAAAATTAAAGATTTTTTTATTATTTCAGCTTTCTGAGTATTTATTAAATCAAAATTACTTTTAACTTGCCTATCATACTCATCTAATTCAATAGGATAGTTTATATATTCCAAATACTCTTGCTCATCAGATGGATCATACCAATATTTAAATTTATCGGGCAGATCATGCTCATAAACATAATCATCCGGTACACCATAACTATCAAGGATGTAATTTACAAGATCATCAGCTAAATTATTATCTCTATCTATAAACTTAACCACACTCTCACTATTGAAACTAAAATCACCGTCAAAAACTTTCTCCTTTAATTGATCGAAAATATAATCATTAACCAAATGCCTTAAGTTATAAATGATGTCTATATATTCTTCAATAGAATTAGTTTCTCCAAAAAGAATATATACACCAGCATCTAATAGTAATTCTTCCTCGAAATCTTGTCGAAATCTGGGAAAATCAACATAATTTCCATAAATAAACCCATCTGCACCTTCTTCAACCTCTATATAATTTTCAAAGTCATAATCTCTATAATCAAACATATTGCCACCCTTACTTAAAGCCTTTCACACAAAAAAACAAATCTAAATCACTTATTTATCTTATCAAGAAAAATACTAATCTCACTATAATCTTTAATCGGGCAATAAATCACTCCAATTGACCTGAAATACAAGTCCTTCATATAATTTAATTCTCTGTTTTTCAATTCCGTTGCAATTAAAAATGACCTAAAAGACCTATTTTTCAAATATTTCAAACGGAAAACTTTCTGCTCCTCATAATCACTCAAACTATTACCAATAATTACATTAACAAAATCCAAATGCTTCCTAGTCATATCTCTTGCGCTAGAGTGCCATTCTCTATAAGCATTCATATATTCAAAACTAGACAAAATCACATCAGAATCACGCTTTCTAAGAGATTTAATCCTCCAATCTTTAATAAATCCATGAGGATTAAAAGTCTTTCCACATTCAACCCCAATCGCATACTTATGCACCCTATCAAAAAAATCATCATAATTAAAAGAAAGATACCTACTATTCTTGTGCTTGTCCATATATTTTGCTATTTTATAAAAATATGTATTTTTAATATCGGGGTTATTGGTCTCTTTCAAATACTCATCCACATCCTGTGACATGGTCTTATCCCCATACAAAAATTCAAAAATAATATCTTTATATTTTTTATTATCAAGTATTTTCATCATTTCTGGAGAGAAATAATTTACATTAGACATACCTTTATTAAAATCTTCAACATCTAACTTGGATAATGATTTAGCCGGAAAATGGGAAATTATTCCGTCATTAATTAATTTAACCAATTTATCCCAATCACCACCAAGACTTTCTGGCATTAACTTTATATACTTAGAAAGCTGCCCAGCCAAATCCGTATTCGCACCAGCCCCAATAATAAAAGATAAATCCATCTTCCTCCCATATATAGAAACCATATCCAATCCACTACTCTTAAAATAATCACTATTATTTTCAAGGAAACTAGTCATAAATTCAATATATTGATCTCTATTTGAATAAGCAAAAACAATTCTTGCAATAATATCCATAATAAAATCATCATAAAGATTATCATTAATATCAAGTGAGACATCAGTATTATCAATAAAATCAGTCAAACCTACGGCATCTTCTTCTAGTCCATTCATAGTAATATTAAGAAATATAATTTTTTCCTCATCACCATGAAAATAAACACCACTTTTAATACCACCATTCTCCAAGATAAAACCAAGTTGACCCAGATCAAACTTATTGAATTTATCAGAAATATAATGATTTAACTTTTTAAAAACCTCACTATTGTACCTATTATTTCTATATAAATTTGTCTCAAACCTATTCCACAAAACCTCATCCAGATTTTTTTCAACAATCAAGCTCATATTATTGTAGAAAACCCTGGCACCAACAATATCCTTAATCAATTCATAATTCCCATTGTCCTCTAAAAAGCCCACAATAAACTTAATGTAGTCATCCCTATTCATACAAGCTCCCCAAATTATTACACCTAAAACTAACCATACAAAACCAATAAAAATGAACACGAGAAAATATTCCAAGCACTATTATAAATAAATCACAAAAATGTAAAAGAAATTCTCATAAAAAGCAAATCTTTACAGACACACAATACCAATTATCATTATCAACAGGACATAATCTTCTCTATTTTTTATTCCACTGGCATACACTTAAAATAACGTGAATTTCTTAAAGAACCTGTGTAAGAATCGTTTTTTCTATATAACTCTAATACAAAAGCTATGTTGTATAACTTATTAGGATCTTTAAAATCATATTTAAAATAGCCTTTAACAGTCTTAGTAAGTTTAATTGACATCAAAGGTTCTCGATTATTCTTATTAAGAATATGGACCATCCAATAAGACTCCTTATCCTTTTCATTTTTAGCCTTATTTTTTTCCTTAATCACATTACCGTCAGCTTCATTTATTTTAACCTCTTCGGTATTATCATCATTTATATGCTCTTGCTCAATATAACACAAACCATAATACAAGGTACTCAAGCCCAAATTAAGGTAGATTTTATTTGAGTATATTGACCTTTTTGGTATTCGACGTATTCTTCTCCTGTATATTACTTCATTTACTTCATCATCATCTACATTATTATTTACATTAACATTATTATTAATATCGTTATTACCCAAATCTAATCTGATACCTTGATTAATAGCGGCATTCAATCTGCGTTCTAGCTCTTCATCTGTAAGATTATCATATAAAGTTACTAACTCGCGCCTACCCAAATATTCTGCCCTCATAGGGCATTCTTCATCATGATCTTGTTGATGATTTGGACTAACATAAAGGTATTCATGTTCAATATTAATTGATAATGGTGCCATCCTACAAACCGGGCAAAAAATATTTCCCTCATAGTACTCTAAAGCTTTTGTCCTATCTTTCTTAATAGCATCCATTATTTCATATAAGTAATGTATTTTTTCATCTTCTTTAAAATAAAATTTTTTAAATTTTCTAGCCATATTGGCTCTCCTTTCTCATTCATTAATTAATTACAATTTTTAATCTTTTTTATGTAGTTCTCTATACTACTAACTATTATACATACTATTCATAATTTTTGCAAGTTATTTCTCATAATTCCAACGATTATGTCTCATATATTCATGTTTTTGAATAAACTTTCTAACTTCCCTCATCAAATAATCATTATATAATCAATATTATTCAACCACTCATTTTGATACTCTGATTTTTAACATCTTCTAAAAATTTAAAAAAAAGCACAAAAAAGAGGAGAAATTACTCTCCTCTAAATCTTGTTTCACTAGTCCAGTACTTGCGACTAAATTTATTTTTAATTCTTTAATCTACTTAAGATTCAACAGCTTGAGATTTTTTGTATGCAAAGCAAGCCCCCGCGGCTCATGGAGCGGCCTCCACGGAGTGGTAGAGCGAAGCGAGATAGCCCCCGTCGGCTCTAGGAAACCAAGACCTGCAACTATGAATACTAGAGAACCATTACCACCTGTTCTGTGAAACTTTACTTTATGTATCACTTTGTTGTTAATACTTTACCATGATTATGTCTTAATTCAATGTTCTGGCTTTTGCTTAACAGATTTCTAATTATATATAACAATCAGATTTATATATAAAACAATCATTTAAATACTATACACTGTGTTAATAATACTGATACAATTATTGAAAAAATCAAATATATAAATAGCCTTAAAATAGATTCTAAATTAGATGTTTTTTCAATAAACTTACTTACACACAAGTTCCTTTTATTTGATTTACTATCATAGTATATAACTATTGTCCTAGCAAGAAGTTCATAACTCATCAAATGTGCTAATAATGCAACAAAAACACCAGCCAGCTTAATTACTGAGTTTAAAATAATATTAGCTTCCCAAATAAAATCTGTAGTTAAGCTTTCAAATATTTCCGAAAAGTATATAGTTAATATAGATGAGACTATTGAATAAATTATAAATTTAACAGTTATTTTGTGCGCTTTAAAAGAAATACCTATTGAAAATAAAAATATCATAACAAAAAATAAGGGAATAAGTCCATACCATCTTATTACTATTGATATAATTTAAGAATACTCCTTTACAAGGCTTAACAAACTTACCACGAGAATAAACATGAGTATCACCATATTTGATGAATCTTCTGTATAATTAATTTTTATTGATTGTTCTATATAAAAGATAAAAGCCCTGATTATCAATAACAGGACTGTCTATAAACTCAAACTCGTTTTTATCTTCAATAGAAGAGCCTCTTTTATTTAATATACATTCCTTAAAGATTTTATACTTAAGGCTAATTCTTCTGCAAACCCTAAAAAAACACCGCCAAATAAAGATAAAATACAATTTTTAATAATATCTTCTGGAATAGATAAAATTAGTCCTTTTAACCAATCTAAAATAATTTGAGACACATAAACCTCCTTTAAATAAGATTACAAGATTTTTAATTTTCACAATTCACATTATTTTCATTTAGCTTTTTTTTATCATAATTTTGTACTAATTCTGAATCCAATACACTAAAAACAAATGTAAAAAGCTTTATGCATAAATATACTAAGACATAATACTTATTGTCTTCCTTTCTTATTGGCGTTTTATCTAGTAATAAATAAGTAATTGCCAATAAATCAAAAAAATCATCCCCCCAACTTATTATTTCTGTCAAAATTTTAAAGCTTTCTCCCTTAAAAAGATAATACTTAAAGATCAATGCCGTAATAATAGATAATATCAATGTTATAGCACCGATTATTATGTACTTAATTAAATCTGTACAATTGCTTTTAAGTATAAAGAAAGACAATAAAATATATCCAACTATTGTAAACGACAATACAATCATATATTTAATTTTTTTATATTCTTTATTCATTTTCTCCTCCTACTAAAGTATATTTAATTATAATTCAGATAAATTTCATCAGAAATATAAGATAAATTTTTCCTAAATAAATTAGTTATTGTATCTATATCACATTAATAGATTCCAATTATACCCAAACAATACTATAATAAACACATTAAAAAAACATAATTTCATTATAATAATTGATATATAATATATATAATATATTGGAAACGAGGAGACTTTATCTCCTCGTTTATCTCAACACTCTATCTAACTACTGGTTACAAAGATTTTTAATCACCTTTTAATCTATTAATCTTACTTTTCTTTGATTTTTTCAAGGCTAAAACTATATAAAATCACAATATATGAATAATCTTTTTTTTATTATTGAATCTCATTGTTCCCTATATACACTAAAATATTAATCTATAATTCTTTTGCTGATCCAATAATAATTTGCTCTGAAATTACTTTTAGTAAAGGTATTTCTTTTGATAAAACTTTTGAATCTTTAAAAGGTTTGTATATCCCCCTTTCTTTTGTTGATATTTCATTGGATTTACTGTGTACCAATGAATTTCTTGTATCATAAATTCTATTGGCGATCTTTTTATAAATTTTATCATCTTTGGCTAATAAATCAAATTTTATCCCATTAGAGAACCTAACTGTATTATTCCTATAGTACTCGACTATTCTCGAATCAATAACATTCAACCCATCAATAAGATCATCAATTTTTACAAACTTAATTAATGTAAGCTCTAAAGACTCCAATTCTGTTCCAACTGTGCTATCAAATTTCTTTTTGTTAATATGGTTTACTACTTTCATAATGTCCTTAGAATTCTTAACAGAGAAATCAGGCCTCAATAAAATTTCTTTAGTAGACTTTATTACATCTTCTTTATAAACATTTTCGAAAAAATATTCTATAGTATGATAAAACCCTAAAAACTGTATAAATGGATCTAATGATGATACAGCCATGTGATATTGTTCAGTTAAATCTTTTATATATATTAATTTAGGAAAATCTATATCTTCAACTTTATTTTTTATATGTCTAAATCGATTCCTATTATATAAAAAATCATCTTCATCATTTAACATTCTAAATGAAATTCCACAATTATAGCAAAGATTAAATAAAAATGCATCAATATACTCAATAAATCTACTGGTACTAATTTTTTCTTCAGAATTTATAGAAACAGAATATAAATTTCTAATAGATAGCCTCAACAAATCCATTAAGTCTAAATTCTCATTAATTAAATGTCTTAAAACAGTAGGACTCATATATCTTCTCAATTCATTAATATCAGCCAATCTAATAACATTTAATACCATCATATCTGATAACTCATGAAGTTTATATTCTATTTTATTAATATGATCTTTTTTATCTATTAAAACGTCATCATCGGAAAACATGAATCTAGGAATAATTCTTCTGTTAATTCTATCAGTTTGATCAATAATAACTTCATAATGATGATCATCATAAATTGTATAGTTTGAACAATTATAATTGCGAAGTTTATCCATCTTTTTTTCAAAATCTATTTTTGTAAATTCATGTTCTTTTTTATTTATTTCATAAACAATACTATCATCATCACAACTTATTTCAATAAATCTTCCCAATAATATTTCAATTTTATTTTTAAAATCTATCCATTTCATATTATTACTCCTTATATTACGTTTACTTAATAAAAAATAAGCGGAATTAAAACAATCTATACTTTCTAAGTAGTTACCTAAAGTATAATTGTACAAAGTAAAGGGGCAAAAGCCCCTTATTACTTTGTATTTTTTAATGCCTGTACTAGCGCATTATATTTTTATTTGTTCTTAAGCTTCAACAGCTTGAGATTTTCTGTATGCTACGAAAGCACCGCCCATAATTGCAAGACCTGCAACTATGAAGATTAGTGAACCAATACCACCTGTTTCTGGGATTGATACCTTGGTGTTGTTGATTTTTACTGCGTCTTTTGGAGCTTTGTTAGCTTCTTCTTTAGCATCTTCTTCTGGTAAGTAGTTGTCATCTAGGTAGTCTGCACTACCAATTGTGAAGTTCTTTTTAACATTTGCTGTTTGAGAGTATCCTTTTGGAGCTTTTTTCTCTACTAGAGTGTAATCTCCGTCTTTAAGACCTTTAACTTCGATTTGACCATCTTTGTTTGATGTAAATTTAGTTGCTTTATCAGTTGAATCTACCCATGTGTATTTAACGTTAGCTTTGATTGCTTCGTTTAGGGCGTTTTGAGCCTTTTCTACTGCAACAAGTACTTGTTCACCTTGTGTGCCGTCTTGTTGTTCAGCTGTAAGGTCATTGTAAGCTTTTACTTGTTTATTAAGTTCTGCTCTTGCTTCATCTACTTTTGCTTGATTAACAGGATTATCATTGATCTTTAGGTATTTACCTTGAGTATCATCACCTAGTCTGCTTTGAACAACGAATATTGCGCCTTTAAGTCTTTTGCCAGATGTTTCGTCTCTCTTAACGAATTTCTTGCTGTCTGTAGATACTTTTGGTTCTGTTGGGTTGATTGATTTAGGGTTGTTTGTTTTGTGGTTGACAACTTTAATTGTACCATCTTCTTGTTTTACGTATTCTGATTCTGTACCAGTTGTCATGTTAATTTCTAGTGCCTTGTATTGTTTATCTTTGTCTAGATATTTCCAAGTATGTTCTCCACCGTTTACATCATATCCTATTTCAACTTCAGCCTTGAAATTATTTTTAACTGTTGTCCACTCTTCATCAGACATACCTTCTGGTTTAACAAGTTTATCAGCTGTTACTGTTTCACCTGTTTGTGCGTCAACTAGTCTGAAAGTAGCTTTCTCGCCTTCAGCCCATTTTCCGTCATCCCAAGTTTTTGTTACTTTTAAATCACCATTTTTATTAGGTTTTGTTGGGATTGGTGTGTTACCTTTGTTTGGATTGTTACCAAAGTGGAAAGTAACGTCGTTTGATTCAGGTATTTTTGATTCTATTGTGCCATTTACAGTTGCTGAGTAAGTTAGTACAATTTCATGTTCTTTATTTTGTCCATTTATTTTTTTAAGAGTTTTTTCAGTTAGAGATGCTTTAAATCCTGTTACTTTACCAGTGTCATCTACTTTGTCTTCTAGTTTATAGTCAACACCTGGTACAAGTAATTTACCATCTAGTTTGATTGATAGGTCTTTGTTGTAGTCTAGACCTTCTGTCATGTTATCGTCCCAGTAAGCTGATGCATACCTTGTGTTTGCTGGGATTGTTGTTCTAACTGTGTAGTTAATAATATCGCCCACATTGTGTTTTTCTTGATCTTTTGTTTTGTCTGTAGGGTTGTTTGTTTGAGATTCTTCTTCTACACCTTCGTCTCTACCATTTTGAGTACCTGTAAATTGGTTAGAGAAGTCCTTGTTTGTGGTTGGTTTTTGTTCTGTGTTCTTTGGATATACGTGAGCATCAACAACTACACCAGTATTGTTAGCAATTGGTAGTGTTAGTTCTACTGGAACTGCTTTAGAACCTGTAAGAGCACTTTCCTTAACTACAACGTCTTCTTTCTTAACTTCTGTTCCTTCTTTTGTTGTGTATTTTTGTGTAGCTTCATCATATGTTAATTCATTACCTTGTTTGTCAAAGTAGTATATCTTAACATAGGTAGATAGAGAATCAATTTCTTGAATTCTATATTGACCTGCTGCAAGTTTTGATGTGTCAAATTTGTAGCCTTTTGCAGGATCTGTTTGTTCGCCAGTTAGACCACCAAGAACTGCTGCTTTAAAGCCATCTGCTTTTGGATCTTGTACTGTTGCTTTATTACCGCTAGCATCAATATATCTCCATACCTTTATCTTAGCTTTTGGATCTTCTTTTGAATTAGGATCTTCTTCTTCAAATTGTTTTTGCCAAGCGAAGTATACACCGTTGATTTCTTCAGAACCTTTTCCAAAGTAATCAGCGATTCCTTTAATTTCGTTACCATCATATTCAGTTCCGTCTAGACCTTCTTTGCCTGGGAAATTAGCTTTGTCAAGATTTTCTTTTGTTTGAAGAATCTTGTGTAGGGTAACTGATTTTGTGACTTTTGTTTGGTCATCTTCAGCTGCTTTAACACTTGTGAATGGTGCGGCTATTATTCCGAATACCATTGCGAATGCTGTTAATAATGACAAAATTTTCTTTTTCATATCATTCTCCTTTATTATTTTTTGTCAGTGTCGCTAGGGTGTGACAGGGTATGTATTATGCCATCCACGGTTTATGTTCCCTTTACTTATGGGTTCCCTCGTCAAAGCCCTTTGGGCTTTTCTGTCGGGATGACAACTTACATTCTCGCTCCGCTCGACCATTTCATGGAGGGTCCTCCACTAGCCGGACGGGCTTGCTTGTCACTTTTTCAGAAAGGATAGCGACTTTCCTTTCGTGCTGGTGGGCCAGCTTCTTATAGGGGAGCTTTTTTGGGATTTCCCAATCAGGCTTTCTATAAATAGTTTCGTTTGAGTTTTTTTGGGGTTTTCGCCCAGTTGCTTTGCCTTAGGCTCTTGCCTATAAGGCTAAGCAGTATCCTTTTCTTTATTATATCATAAAGTAAGGATTTTTGATAGTTTTTTAGCTCATTTGAGCTTGCCATTTCACCACCCAGTACTTGCGGCGATGGGTTGGCTTTATAATTATAGGCAAGAGCCTAATAATTATTGTGTTTGTAGGAATCTTTTGAGATTCCTTGAGTTTGAGTCTTTGTCGACTCCGTTACCATATCTTTAAGGAACGTAATCTTTTCACAGTCAATGCTCCTATTCGTCGCATTCATTGTGAAAAATTACATAAGGTTCTCCATATATTTTTACTTCACACTTTCAGTGCTTGAAAAATATTGGAGACCGTTCAAATTTTGCTTACTGAAGTCCTATCCCAATTTGATGAAATCAAATTATAGGAAGGTCTGATACTTTAGTAAAAATTTGAACTACCATTAAGAGTTCCCTTGGGAACTCTTTTCGAGTCCCTTTGGGTTTTATCTAGTTGTTTAGTTCAATATCAGCTCTCTCGCTTCGCTGCGAGGTGCGCCGCCGCTCTCGGCCGCTTGGGCAATTTTGTCTTCAGCGAGCCAGACGGGCTTGCCTCTTATTATACAAGAATGCTCCACCGATCATTACTGCTAAACCTATTACTGTAAATCCTATCCATACTCCAGGTCCTCCGGTTGATGGGAAGATTCCTCTTTTGTTTTCTATTTCTAGGATGCTAATTGCGTCATTAATTTCACCTTTGTGGTAAAGAACTTTCTCTTCATGTCTTATTTCGCCATTTTCATGATTGATAAATAAACTAAATTCTTTATCAGTTTTAATATATCCTGCTGGCGCTTTTGTTTCTACTAGTGAGTATCTACCTTGTGGCCAATCTGCTGGAACTTCAATTCTGATAGCTTGTTTAATTGTGCCATCTTTTCTTTTTACATCTTCATAGGCCTTAGATAAATCTATTTCTAGGGTTATGGATTTTCTGTCTTTTGAGATTTCTTTTATTCTATAACCTCTACCTTGTGGTATTTGATCTTCCACTTTAACATTATCTGGGAATGTGCCTCCCTGAATTGCTTGTAATTCAACTTCAAGAGTTCCCTTTTTAATGCTGGTTGCTGTAGCTTTATCGTCTTTGTAAATCTTATCAAGGTAGAATTTCATACCTTCTTTTTCGTTTACAATAGTTGTGTTACCGCTGGTGTTTGTGATACTACCGTCGGTATTAACTTCAAAGCTTGCAACTTCTTCACCTGGGTCTTTGTATCCAGCTAGAGGTTTTGTTTCCCAAACTTGGTACTTACCTTCTGGAAGTCCTTCCCAAACAAGTTTACCTTCTGCATTAGAAGTTTTATCTTTTCCATCAACTTTGGTATATTTGTTATCTTCTCCAAGTTTACGAAGTTCGAACTTGACTCCACTAAGTGGTTTTTCTGTTCCCACTTCTAGCTTGGTAAACTCAATTTTATTCTTATAGTTATACAAGTCATGGGCAAGTTCACCTTGTACTTCTGGGTTATATTCCTTTGTCCAAGTTTTCCAATAATCAATAACCTTGTAGTTTGGATAATCATCGTACCATGTGTGTTTGAAATAACGACTTACTCTATTGTATTCTGTTGTAGTCTTAAAGTCTCCAGTACCATTTACAACTCCGTTAATTTCAATTACATATTCATCGGTGTTGAAATTTGTATTTCCATGACCAAAGTCTATATGGATTTTTTTATCACTTGTCCATTCCCAATTAACAGAATTTGTAATATCTACCAAGCCATACTCATTATCCTTTTTATGGTCAATATCAAATGACCATGGCAAGTCTTTGTTATCTACTTTAGTCTTCTTGTATATCTTCATATTCTTAATTTCATAAGGAAGATTTGCACTAAAGTATAGATCCTTGTCCTTATCCTTTGCCCTTACTGGGTTTACATAGATTACGTTTTTGAAATAACGTGGCTTTTCGCTGGATGTGCCAAGTCTTAATTGATATGTCTTAACATTTTCCTTCGCATTGATATATCCATTATTAGTTTCATTGTCGTAATTTACGTTGATGGTGTCTTTAAACTCTACACCATTTCCTATTTCCCCTTTAGGGTCTTGGATTTGAATTTTAACTTCAAGATTATCTGTGTTATATTGAACTAACTTTCTATTTACAAACATTTGTGTGTTGATAGTTAATTCTCTTAGGTCGTTGTAGTAGTCGACTGCTTCAGTAAAGGTGTAGTCAATAACATGTCTGTCTTTTCTTACCTTTGCTATGGCAATTCTACCCATTGGACCGTAGATGTCGAACTCGCTATCGTCTATAGTTGAAAGTCCGTCAAGGTCTACATTCTTACTAAATGTCATTACAAAGTAGTCCCCTGGCTTAACCTTATTGTTGATTGAAAAGTTAAGTTTTGCAAATAGACCTTCTTGAACATTTGGATAAACTACGGTTTCACTATCTGTTGTCGATGTCAAAGTAGATGGTTTGAGTGGATTCAAGCTGAAGTAACTTGAAACATTTTTTCCCTCTATTCCTACTGGAGCTTTCCACTTTTCACCTATTATTACTTTAAGAGGTTTTTTAGGTATGATATAACCATCTTTTTGAGATTTTTCTCTAATCCAGTACTTGCCTGGTTGTAGGCCATCAAAACTTACTTTACCATCATCACCTGAAGTTTGTGTTGCAATAACTTCACCGTCACTATTTAGAAGTTCGAATTCTACGCCTGATAGCGGTTCTTTTGTTACACCGTCTCTCTTTACAAACTCATAGGACTCTGTACCATATTTTTCATTTACGATGACTTTGTTATTATCATCAATTGGTACATATTGACCATTTTTCTTAACAAAGGTATTTCCATTGTCATCAATTTTAAATTCCTTTGCTTCGCCCTTTATAGGTCTATATCCTGTTGGTGAGTTGGTTTCGTAAAGTTTGTACTCGCCTGCTTCCAAGTCGTTAAGGACTAATTTACCCTTGCTGTCTGAAATAAAGCTTCTGTCAAGTTTTTCAAATTTGTCATCAGCAACTTTCTTTTCAAGACTAAATACTGCATTTGCTAGCGAAGTGTCTTTAGCTTGTCCTCCCTCAACTACTCTTCCTACCTTATAAAACTCTGTATCAAATTTTTTCTTGTTGTTAACAAGGGTGTATTCAAAAGTGTCACCAGAAAGTTCTATTTCTTCACCAGCTACAGTTGTAGTTTCTTTTTTAAGCTCTATCTTTGGATAAGCTTCTGGATTATTTTGAAGATTGTAACCAACTTGTCCAGCCCATGAGAATTGTTTAATTGGGTTTAATTCTTGAGCTTTTGTAATATCTTTAGCCTTTAGTAAGAAGGTAACTTTTTGTAATCCATAATTTTGATGAGTGTAAAGGGTAATATTAGCTTGGTTTGCTGCTATTTTTCTTCCATTATATAATACATCAAAATTATCTGTATCAAATATTAGGTTTAAAACTCTACTTGCGTTGTAATTTATAGTTGTTGGTGTATATTCTACGTCTAAGTTATATTCACCTAAGATATTTGTTTTAGAAATCTTGTAGATTACTTTTCCTTCAGTATAATCCCATCCATCTTGGGATGAGAAAATTATTGTGCTTTCTTGAGAATTTGTTTCTGTTGAAGTTATGCTTTCATCTGTTTTATCAGGTTTAGTAATTTTTACAGTTACCTTTCCACCTTCGTCTATGATTTTTACAGTATATTCTTCTTTAAGGTCTTCATAGCCGATTGGTGATTTGGTTTCTGTTAGTTTGTATTCGCCAGGTTTTAGCTTTTCAAACTTAGCTATACCATCTTTGCCACTAACTTCTACAACTTCAGCTTCTCCAGTGACAGGTTGTCCTGCTTCGTCTTTAACTCTAACAAGTGTAAACTCAGCACCTTGAAGAACTGTGTTCTTATCTGTATCGGTCTTTTTGATTTGGAAGTTTCCAGTAACTAACTTATCATTAAGAACTTTAATATCTTCAATTGGTACTTCCGCATCTTCTGCTCTTAATAGATCAACTGGGTTAATCTTATTTAAGAATTTCTTGACAGTTCTTAAAGCTGCGTTTCCTGTTGATTTAACAACTGTTGTTTTACCTTCTTTGTCAACTGTGATTTCCCACTTGTCTGAAACTTTCTTATAGTCATCTGGTGCTTTGGTTTCTGTAAGCTCGTAAGTGCCTGGTTCAAGCTTTTCAAATAGGATTTTACCCTTATCATCAGATGTCTTTTCATCAATTGTTATAGTAGGTGTTAAAAGTTTTCCATCTGCGTCTTTAGTCTTTTCTAATTTGAAAGTTGCACCTTGAAGTGGCTTATCTTCGTTGTCCACTTTGGAAACTGTAAACTCACCTGTTGGATTTACAGGTGTATTTGTAACTGTCAAAGTTGGAGTCTTGTAACCTTCTGTTACATCATCTGGCTCTTCCTTTATTATACCTTCACGTATAAAGGTATGACCGTTACTAAATACATTCACTGTCCAAACTTTGTCAGACTTCTTATAGCCTGTAGGTGGTTCTGCTTCCCTTAGAAGATAAGTGTCTGGTGTTAAACCAGCAAAGATGACTTTACCATTTTCATCTGCTTTGCCTAATCTGTAAATTTTTTCATATTGTGTTCCTGCAAATTGTATTAATTCAAAGACTGCTCCTTCAAGTGGTCTATTTTTATTGTCCTTCTTTTCAATTACAAAATGACCTTCGTTCTTAATAGGTTCGTTTTTGATGTCAAAGAATCCATCTTTATTAAACTCTATTTCACCATTATCATTTATCTTAATTATTTTGAACTCTTTTGGATCACTAACTAATGATAGGTTTCCTGCGGTACCTACTTGTTCGAATAGTTTGTAAACTAATTCATTTGAATTTTCTACATAGTTAGGGTCAGTAGATTTTAGTTTACCTTTTTCTGTTACTAAAACTATAACATTTCTATTAGGATCACGGTCGTATCCTGTTGGAGGATTCATTTCTGGTAAGGCATAGACACCTGGTTCTAATCCAAATACCCCATATGTTCCGTCAACTGTATATATGTCAAGTGGACGACTTGTCTGACCAGTTTTATGCCATGCTTCTTCAAACTCTTTAGATTCCTCTGAAACTATACCTTTATGAAGTGTAAACATACTAAGTCAGCATTTTTATTTACAGGTCTACCCCATTGATCTAACAATCCATCAAAGATTACGCCACCTGTTTCTGAGTCAACCTTTCTCCATCTAATATCAATTTTATCTCTGATATTTAATACGTTGAAACCTTCATTTTCATTGCCTGTTAATAGGTTTGAATCTGCAAAGTTTCTTGGAACATAGATTTCATCAAAGTATTTCTTATCATATTTTTTATAGTACTCAATTTCGTATTTCTTATCATATGATACTTCAAGTTCTTTTGAGCCCTTCTTTACTACTATAATCCACTTTCTTTGGGTATTGGTATTGAAACTTTCGTGCTTAGTAATTTCTTCAAGTTCATAAACACCTGGACTTAGGTTAGCGAAGTTTATACTTCCATCGCCTCTTGTCCTAGTCTTACTGAAGAAGCCATATCCTAAGATTTCTGGATTTTGGATAATGCCTTCAGGATTACGTTCTATAAGTTCGTTTCCTTCCTTATCTGTCATTGAAGTGACATTACCCTTATCATCATAGCTTATCTTTATACCATTTTCAGTTTCATCTGTTCTTACCCTCTTTAAAGAGAAATAGATATTTGAAAGTGGTATTGGTGGGCTATCTAAACCTTGTCCAACCTTTGTGAAACGGAAGTTTGTCTTAGCGTAATTTACAATATTGTAAGACCCGTCGTTATTGTTAATAACTGTCTTGTCATTTTCATTTTCAAATTTAACGGCTAAGTTTCCGTCTTTATCTTTTACTACGTTGAAATACCAAGGCTCAGGCTTAGCATAAATTGTGTAGTTTATTTCTGTAAGCTTATATCTACCTTCCTTTAGACCAGTGAATTCATATTTTGTATAGTCATCGTATCTTTCTAATGTTTTGTCATATTCAGGTAGTCCATTAACCATTTTTACATTGCCATCTTTGTCAACGGCTTGTAGGTTAAAGACTGATGTTCCTACTACCAAACCTTTGGAGTTAACTTTTTGGAAAGTCAACTTTGTTAAGTTGTCTTCGTTTTTAATTGACTCTATCTCTGAACTGTTCTTAAAGGTTAAAAGTTTTAAGAAGTCTTGGTCAGATTGAGTTTTATCAACTGTTTGTACAAGTTTACCATCAGCATCTTCCTTATATTTTATAACGATGAAAGAATCTGGCTTCTTGTAGCCTTCTGGTGCTTCTATTTCTTCTAAGATATAGGTTCCTTCTGTTATACCATCAAATTTAATTCCCAAGATAGCCTTTGATGTGATTTCTTTTTGATAAACTATCTTACCATCGTCATCTATTACTGGGTCTGGTTTCTTGTCGGTA
>QWCE01001044.1_pt1 | contig 45740 bp, 67 predicted proteins | sample 1972531 | NCBI WGS metagenome assembly QWCE01 (sample SAMN09866716, study PRJNA288562) | Human gut metagenome isolate term4_stool, whole genome shotgun sequencing... | reverse complement strand
GCTTAAAGATAGAGCTAAAAACTACGATTTACTTTCAGAAATTGATCATGTAATGCTTCGGGCTGATTTATATTGTGCAGGTTTAGGCGAACTTGTTTTTTCTGAAAGTGAAATGGAGGCGTTTAGCAGGTTTGAAAAAGTACAAAGAGAGTTTTATCATGGAAAGTAAATTGAATCAATTAGCAGTCCTTATTTTGCAGGAAGAAGAAGCATATAAGGATATGCGAGTAGCAGAGAAACGACATGCTACATGTCTTAAAGAGAGATTAGAATTTGAAAGCAAATCAAATTTAGGCAATATTCGATATTGTGGAAATTGTGTGTATCTCACAACTCAGAAAAGAGCCGGAAAGTATAAATGCTCGTTGACCGGAAAGCAAAAAGATTATTGCTGTGAAGGGTGTGAAAAATATAGTGAATTACCATTTTAAAAATAGAAAAATATGATTGATTTTGGCAAAAGCGTTATTAGCTTAACAAAAGAGTGTAAAGAGCAGCATGAAAGAATGAAAGCAAAAGGTTTCCATGATAGAGATGTTCCTTTAGAGGAAATATTTGGGCTTATCATTTCGGAGATGTGCGAGGCAATGGAGGCTGAGAGAAAAGGTAGGTTTGTAGAAAAAGGTGTTTACGACATAGTTCTAAGTTGTGAGGGTGGTTTTGAAAATGTATTTAAACAGACTATTAAAGATACTGTCAGCGATGAACTTGCAGATGTTTTCATTCGGTGTTTAGACGCAACCGGAAAATATAACAAGGAAAATAACGACATAGTTCTGTTTAAGCATTGCATTGAAGAACGTGTCAAAATACTAAATAAAACCCCAAACACATTTGCCTATTATGTGTATAACCTTGCATATTGGGTGACAAACAATGAAAAAATATGCTGCAACTACTTTACTACTATAATGGAAATTTGTGCAGCAATAGCAATCATACATAACATTGATTTAGGTAAGGCGATTGAGGCAAAAATACGGTATAACGAAACGAGAGGCTACAAGCATGGGAAGAAATACTAATAACAAAATAGATAAAAATATGAATTTAGAGCAAATCAAAATTAACGCTATTTTAGCGGCTGACCCCGAAGGGATACAAATAGATGGTAATCATTATAAAGGTGATAAAATACCTCTGTATCAGTTTCTTAATCAGAATAACGTAAATGCAATGGATGGCTATGCGATAAAATACGCATTCCGGCACAGACGAAAAAACAAAGAAAGAGATATTGCGAAAGCTATTCATACTCTACAATTGATTCTGAAAGACGAATACAATATGTATATGTTAGGCGGACAGTTGTACACAAAAGAGCAATATGATGAATTGATTAGTCAAGCGAAAAGAGAGGCGGAAACTGAAACTACTGCGATATATACCGACAAGGGGATAAGTATTGAATATGAATCTAAAAAGGTGTCAAACAGAAATGTTTACGTTCGGAAAACACACGAAGTCAAAGCTGTTTATGTAGCATGTGACGGTAATTTTAAAAAAGAGATTGGTGACATTGGTTTACACATTTACGGTTATATATCAAACGAATGTGTGTGTTTTAGAGATAGGGAAGAAAAAGAAGTTCGCGTCACCTATGGTAATTATGTTATGCTTTCTGAGGACGGTATATATCATATTCTGCCGAAGGCTTATTTTGATGATATGTATGAACCGAAACTTTAATTTTTGATTATTAATACTTGGTAGATAGGCGTGTTGCAACTATTGCGACATGCCTATTCTTTTATATTCGAGTTAATATATATATATTTGCATAGGTAAACGATTCATTTTTAGTAAAGTGAATCTATTTTTGTTTAAATATAATTCTTAATGATATGGTTAAAGTAGGTAGTATGATTAAATCACAAGGAAAAATAAAGAGAACTGACGAACAATGGGAGGCTGACAAAGCACTTGAATCTGAATTGTTTCTCAAGGGATATTCTTATCGCAGAATCAGAGATAAGATCAATGAGCGCTACAAAGAGATGGGAATAGATATACAAATATCTTATCAGTCTGTGTATAACGACATTCAGAAATGTTTGTCTGAGTGGAAACGGGAACAATTCACTAACATAGATCAGTATGTTACACAGGAGATTCAAGCCCTCGACAATGTAGCGAGGGAGGCGTGGGAGGAATGGGAACGCTCTAAGCGTCCTAAATGCAAAACTAAATATCGGTTTAAAACTGCTGTCGAGGTGCAAAAGGAAACTACAACGGGTGACCCTTCGTTCTTGAATGTCATTCTTAACGTACAGCAAAGAAAAGCACGCTTGTTAGGGTATGATAGTCCGTTGGTTGTTTCCATTGTAGGGGATAAAGAAAAAGAAAAGCCTAAATACGATCTATCCAGTGTTCCGGCTGATGTTCTCGAAAAAATGGCAGACGCTTTGCAGAATGGGGGTGAAGATGAAGATAAATAATATACCACCGGAGGAAATTGTTAAGGCTGTCGCAAGAAACAAGTTCAAGAACTTCGTTAAGTATATTGATAATGATATAAAACTCAGCCAGTTTCATAAAGCATACTACGAAATTCTTGATAGGTTTGCGCATGGAAAGATAAAGAAGTTGATAGTTTCATGTCCGCCTCAGCACGGAAAGAGTGAAGGTAGTAGCCGTAAACTGCCTGCCTTTATACTTGGTTTACGTCCGGACGCTAAGATAGCAATAGGTTCTTATGCTGCAACGCTTGCTGAGGGCTTTAATAAGGACGTACAGCGAATTTTAGATACACCGGAGTATATTAGCTTATTTCCAAATACTCGTATAATGGGAGCGGAGAAAACGTCGCGCTATGAAGCATATACCCGTAATAGTAAAATGACTGAGGTTGTAGGTCGGAAAGGTTCTATTTCGGCTGTCGGACGTTCGGGAGGTTTGACGGGTAAATCTGTGAATGTTGCTATACTTGATGATGTCTACAAAGACCACCTTGAAGCGAACTCGCCAATCATTAGAGAGGCTGCATGGAAATGGTACACTACGGTTATAAGAAAGCGTATTGATAACAACGGTCAAGAATTGATTGTGTTTACCCGATGGAATAAAGACGACTTGATAGGTCGTATAGAAAAGAAAGAGAAAGTTATCACGGTAACAAAATGGTCTGACCTTGATAATATACCGGATGGCGCATGGGTAAAGATAAACTTTCCTGCATTGAAGGTGGGTGAGCCGACAGAAATAGACCCACGAAATGAAGGTGAGGCGTTGTGGGAAGAAAAGCATAGCGCAAAAAAACTTCGTGCAGAGCGTGAACTTGATAAGGTTGAATTTGAGTGTTTGAATCAAGGGAATCCCGGAAGCGCAGAGGGACAGCTATACGGCAAGTTTAAAACGTGGTCTGATAAGTCAGATTTTGGTGTCTTTCTCGGTCGTGGAAACTATACCGATTGTGCAGACACCGGAACGGATAACCTTTGTAGTATATGCTATGATAAATACCGTTCAAAACAACCTGTTTGGAGTGAGAAGGAAAAGGCATACAAGTATTTAATATTCTGCCTTGTCACGGATATAATATACACCACTGACCCGATAGAGGTTACGCAGGTTACAGTGCCGGAGATGTTAAACAGAAACGAAACTGAGTATGCTAACATTGAAAGTAATAACGGAGGACGTTCATTTGCTGTTAATATATCGCCTAAAACAAAAACTGCGATACATTGGTTTTCTCAGCATAATAACAAAGAGGCGAGGGTATTAACGCATGCTGCAAATGTTACGCAATCTATTGTCATGCCGTTCGGTTGGGAGTCTAAATTTCCACGGTTCTACGAGGATGTTACAGGTTATCTGAGGGACTTTAAAGCGAACGCACACGATGATGCACCGGACGCATTAACCGGAATCGTAGAGAAAGAGGTTATGCCAGCTATTGAGCCTAAACGGAGAGGTATTAAGCGTATAAACTAATAGAAAGCAAATTGTATCTATGTTTCAAAAGAATATAGGTACATTTGCATTGTTAATTAATTGTTTAACTAAAAATTAAGAAAATATGTTGTATTGTGATTGTCCGCTTGGAGCGGTTTTGCCGGATATTCCGGCTGTAACATGTCCGGAAAACTTCGGTCAGATTCAGAAAGTGGTATTTCAACGATTGATGGGAAAAAACGCTGAGAACTCAATAACCATTGCAACCGCAAAAACTTTGGGTACTTGGACTGCTTTACTTGCTGCTAAAGACGCTACTAAAATGGTGGTTTCTCCGTATATCGCTGAGCCGACTGTTGAAGCTGGTGAGGCATTGACGTATGGAGGTGGTAACGCAACACCAGGTGGCGTAGTTGAAATCTTGGGGTCTAATAGTACTCCGTTTACTGGTAAGTTCTTGAAAACTCCACAGGCAGTTATCAAGGTTTTGAAGCAATTCATGTGCGAAGTTACCGGAGGACTCGGAGTATATTTGATTAACGGTAACGGTCAGATCGCAGCTATTAAAGACGGTGAGAACTACAAACCAATTCCAGTTGAATCTCTGTTTGTTGGCGACAGAACTATCGGAGGTTTGGAAGCACCAGACACCAATGTTATTACATGGAGTTTTAAACCTAACTGGTCGGATAACTTAGAGATTTTCAAACCGGACTTTAACCCTCTTACACAGTTAATCCCTGCCGTTGCTGGCGTAGGTGGTTAATATGAACGCAAAGAAAACACTTGTTTCCCTCACTTGTAAAGAGTTGAGGGAAACTCGTTTATTTGAAGTTGAACATGCTGAACGTCTTTTGTCAATGTTTCCTAATGGAGGGTGGAAAATTTCAGAGGACGAAAGCTATTATTTAAAAGAAGATGGGAAAATCAGTCGAAGAAATACGGGAGATATTCAGAAAGCCGATCAATCGGAAATGGATACAGAAAGCGAGGGAACAGGAGGAACGGATAGCCTTTCACGCAAGGGTAAAGGTTGACGATGTACGTACAAAACCTGCTTTAGACTTCCTTAACCGGGTAAAGATGTGGATAGCACCGGACAAATACGAGATATTTAACTCTATGTTTCATTTTCCGGTAAAGACAAACGAGGTTACGAGCGAGATATTTGATAAGTTAAGTCGAGTGTTTGACGGTCGGAATCCTGCATTTAACTACCAGTTTACCGACTCGGAAGACCGTGGCGATTGGGAGTATTACAGGCAGGAAGTACTAAAAGAGCCGCATGTTTGGGCTACCGATGGTTGGGATAATTTCAAGGATAGGATTAACTCCGTTCTTGTAATTGACTTGCCGGAAGTGCAAGAAGGTGATAAACCAGAGCCTTATTTCTATTTCATTGATATTGCCTCAGTTGTTAGCTATGAAACTACCAAAGAGGATAACAATGTAATGGCGTGGATAATGTTCAAGACGCAAGATGAAAAGCTGATTCAGATTGACGATGTTTTTTACAGGCGGTTTAAAATCGAAAAGAACAATTCACTCACATTAGAGGTTGAAAGTACACATGATTTGGGGTATTGCCCATCTCGATTCTTTTGGTCTGATTCTATATCATTGCAAGAACCGGATATAAAGAAAAGCCCACTTACTAAAGTCCTTGATTCACTTGACTGGTATTTGTATCAATCAACGGCAAAGAAACACCTTGATTTGTACGGTGCTTATCCGATCTATTCCGGATATGAACAGGATTGCGATTATATTGCGAACGGAGGTAAAGAGAGATGTAACGGACATGGATTTTTAATCGGTGATACAGGTGAGTATATCTCAGACATGGACGGTCAACCTATGAAGTGTCCCGTGTGTTCATCTAAGCGGCTGAGCGGTGCAGGCTCTTATGTAGAAATACCAGTTCCAACTGAGTTGCAACCGGACTTATCAGACCCGATAAAGATTATTTCTGCCGATGTATCCGCTTTGCAGTACAATGTATCTGAGGAAGAACGTTTAAAGAAGAATATTATTACCTCTGTGACTGGCGTAGGCGGTGAAGTGCAAAAGGAAACAGCCGTAAACGAGAAGCAAGTACAGGCTTCATTTGAGAGTCAAACGACAATTCTAAACCGGATTAAACGAGGTTTCGAGGAAGCACAATGCTTTGTAGACGCAACTGTTTGCCGACTGAGATACGGGAATACTTTCGTTTCATGTTCTATTAATTACGGCACTGAGTTCTACATCTACACACCGGAACAACTTGCTGAGAGATACAAAGTGCTAAAGGAATCGGGAGCGAGCGAAAGCGAATTAGACGCTATGCGTACACAGATTATCGAAACCGAATATAGGCATGACCCGACGCAAATGCAAAGGTTATTAATCTTGAAAGAGATTGAACCTTATTCTCACTTAACGAGAGAAGAAGCAATTAATTTGTATAAAGAAAACGTTATAAGTGAGGAAGATTTGCGGATAAAACTAAACTTGCCTACATTTGTGCGTAGATTTGAAAGAGAGAATATGAATATTATAGAGTTTGGCTCTAATATTGATTACTCTAATAAGATAAACAAAATTTTAGAAACATTAAAACGTTATGCAAATGAACAGACCAATTTACCCGGAACATCCGCTTGACAAGGTGACGGCAGAAAATTATCTGTGTCCGGAGAATGAAAAAGGTCACTATCACGTGATTCAAGAAAGGTTACAGTTTGACCCTAATACTGGTGCGAGAGTATTTTCACCAGTTTTGCAGAAATACAGACCTTTAACTTTTGAAATGATGGTTTACCCGTATTTAAGTCGAGGCGGCTACAATATCAGAATTGTGCATGACCCTCGAAAGTATGCAAAAGATATGCAGGAATACTCAGAGCAGGTTAAAAAAGCAAAGCAAGAACAGGCTTTAGAGGAATTGAGAGAGCAAATCAGACAGGAAGAAAGAAAGAAGGTTCTTGCTGAGTTGAAAAAAGAAGAAAAGAAAGGAGGCAAGTAATGTTAACGGTAGATATTCTAAAACAAAATAAGGCTCTTTCTGAGCTATCAGAGGAACAGTTAAATGCTATTGCTACTCTTTCTCAGAATGACGAAACACAGGTTATTCAGACGAAGGTGAAAGAGGAAAGAGCAAAAGCGACTTTATCTCTGAGTCAAGCATTCGGCATTGACGATGTTACAGACCTCACGTTTGAAAAGGCTGTCGAGTTTGGTAAGAACAAACTTTCTTCCGTTGATTCTGCTAAGTTTGAAAAGACTATTGCAGAACTTAAAATAGAACTTGAAGCCGAAAAAGCAAAGAAGGCAGGTGATAAGGATAGCGAGAAAATAGCCGCTTTGCAGGCTGAGTTAAACGATACTAAAACAAAGTATTCGGAACTAACAAATCAGCTTACAGAGAAAGAAAAAGAGTTCTCAAACAAGCTATCTGATTATAAGATCACTTCCCATATTACACAGGCTTTAGGAGGTATGAAGTTTGGAAAGGGAGTTAACGAAGCAATGTTGAATATCATCAAACAGCAAGCAGTTAACGATCTGAAAACTGAGTTTACTCCTACTATTGTAGAGAAAGACGGTAAGGAAAGTATCGTTTTTATGAAAGACGGTGTACCTTACAACAATCCTGCAAACGGTCTAAATCCTTATTCTGTGTCTGAACTGCTTACAGAGAAACTGAAACCGTTTGGTGTTCTTGACGAAGGCAGAAATGTTGGGGGTGCAGGTGGCAAAGGAGGCGGAAAAGGAACGCCAGCCGCAATTGATCTTACAGGCTGTAAAACGAAGGTAGAGGCGCAAGAAGTTGCGCATAAATACCTTGCAGGAAAAGGGCTGACAGTAGGGTCGGAAGAGTACCAAACAGAACTTAACACAATTTGGCAAGAAAACGATATTCAAAACTTGCCGTTACAGTAAAACAAAAGGGGGAGCAATCCCCCACATTATAAATTTTAAAAATAGATTATTATGAGCTTAATTGCTACACGTACACAGGAAATGCGGTTGAGAAATCCGCAAGTTGACAAAAACATGAGCCGCCTCACTGAGTGGGGTGCGCTTGACTTCTTCCTTTCTCAGACGAATGCACCGGATTCAATGTTGACCGATGAAACTAAGCGTAGAGCGTTTAGTTCTATGGGAACTGACATTAAAATTCCCGTTATTGATTATGACGGTGCTGTGAGCATCTCAAACGAGCGTACATGCGTTATTGCGGACGCTGAGAATACATCTAAGTTGATGGCGGTTGTTTGGAAAACTTATGCCTTCGGTTTCACTATGGTTCCGACTATGTTCAACAACAACGAAATCGACTATCAGAAAGATTTTGAGAAGAAAATGCTTAAGTTTTCTCGCAAGTTCTTAGACCAAGTTGATAAAGACGCATTGGCAGCACTGGAAGCGGCTAAAACGCAGAAATTCGGTAACTTGCTTTACTACACGCAGCAAGCAAATGACGTACAGGTTAACTACATGCAGCGTAACGATATTTTAGGTGATTTGCACCCGATGTTCCGATCTATGGACTATTCCGGTCAACTTCATATTGTCGGTGATACTGGCGTAGACGCTATTATCCGTAAACTGGAACAACATGGAATCTACAACGATGTTAACAAGCAACTGGAATATGCAAATAAGATTTTCCACTTTACAAACAACATGGTTTTGGAGGGTGAAAACTTTGCTCAGTTCTATGCAGTTGAAAGCGGTAACGTTGGTATGTTGACCCGTGTTGACCGTGAAGCCCTCAGACGTGCTACATCAAAAGACGGTCACGAATGGGACGTTATCAACTTCCCGTTTGCAGGTTTCCAAGTAGGTACACATTACTACGAATCAGTGGGCGATCAGTCGGAAATCGCAGGTGCGGCAACTGCTGATATGAAATGTAACATCAAAGAGCACTACGGTTTCTCCGTTGATATTGCTTTTGTGGTAGCTTACAATTCTAATCCGGCTACCGTTGCTAACCCGATTATGAAGGTTGAAATCAAGAAGGACGGTTCACAGTATGGCGGAACACCTGTTTATATTACCAATGCAGATAAAATTGGTAGCGGGTCTACTTCCGGTGAAATGTCTGTTAACCTTGCCAAAATTGGAGGAAATCCAGTTGGAGAATCGGCTTTAAAGGTAGATTTGGATAAGGTTAAGGGTGAGGCAGTTTCATCTACTGGTGGTGTAGTTGATGTAAAGGTTAACTCTCAGGCATCAAATCTTAATGTAGAGGTTAAAAACGCAGATAGCGCACCAGTTCCAACGAAAACAGTTGGGGGATAATAGTTATATAGTAAATTAAAGTTTAATTAAAAGGGAGGGGAAACAAAATCCCTTCCCTTTTTTAATTTGAAGCACATGTATAGAATCAAAGACATAAAAGACAGCTTGAAAAGCGTAGTAGGTTGGAGGCAGTCATACGATTTAGATAATCAGATAGACACCGAACTAACAACGTCTGAAAGCGGTATTTCCTATCAAGACGTTCACCCACTTGTGACGCTTGAAAACATATCATCAATCATGCCGTTCGATTATTATAAGAAGTACCCGGAATACAGCGATACAAAGACTTATGCGGTCGGTGACAAAGTGAGGTTTAACAGTGACCCTCTATTGTCGAAACCGTCCGTATGGATAGCCATAAACGGAACAACCGGAGAGCAGCCATCAGAGGGGTGTCAAAACTGGATTAAGTATAACCCGTTATCCGATTACCTTAGAGGGTTGAATGAAAAGGCAATAACGGCTACTATAACTAAATTTATCACGGAAAAGACGATAGCCGGAGAAACAAAGACGCTGTTAGAGCGTAGACCTTTGTTTGACGGTTCGGGATACTACACTAACCAGATTGACCCGACAAAGAGCATGGTAGGTTATGAAATATTGCCTGTCCGTGCGATGGGTGTGACTACGAAGATAGAAAGGATAGGTTTGCAGTTTACGAAGCCTGTGAAGGTTAAAATGTACCTCTTTCATAGTTCACAACCTCAGCCAATATACACATTCGACTTGAATTATACTGGTAATGGGTCATATCAATGGTTTGATACACCGGACGCATTTTTGCCTTATCTCTCTGAGGCAACGTCACCGGGTGGTACATGGTATCTGTGCTACGATCAAGAATCATTGCCGTATGATGTGTTTGCGATCAACATGGCAAAAGACTTTAGCGCAGAGCCATGCGGAACTTGCAACGTTGGAAGCGTACAGGCATGGAGGGAGTTAACAAAGTACATTCAAATATCACCTTTCCGGAATGACTCAAAACAGGGTGAGAATCTGTTTAACATTCAATCAAGCGTCTATACACCTGCAACGTGCTACGGGATGAATGTGCAGTTTACGGTTGCCTGTGACATAACCGACTTCATTATAAGCGAAAGGCTTGTGTTTGCGAATGCTATCTCTTTGCAGATGGCTGCTTATATCCTTCGTGAACTTGCATTAAACCCGAACGTCCGGCAGAATGCTAATCAGTTGAACATTGATAGAGAATCAATCTTATACGAGGTTGACGGGGTATCACAAGGTCGTGCGCAGGGAATCGGACATCAATTGAATCAAGCAATGAAAGCGTTAAGCATAGATACTAAAGGCATGGATAGAATATGCTTGACTTGCCGGAACGGTGGTATCAGATTTAAATCGACATGATAACAACCTTATTAGATAGAGTTAAGGAAGTGAAAGAGGCTTTAGACTCCGGACGAATAGCGAAGGAGATTGTGCGGGATAACGATAACATACTTATCGACATGAACGCACAAGATCAGTTATTCGCCAAAGGGGTAAACAGGCTGGGAGTCCGGATAGACGAATATAGACCGTACAGCCCTTTCACTATCAAGGTTAAGATAGAGAAACGGCAACCGTACGACCGGGTGACTCTAAAGGACACAGGGGAGTTTTACGACTCTTTTTACGTTGAAACGGCTGAGGACAGATTCTATATTAAAGCCTCAGACGAAAAAACGGACTGGTTAATCAAGAAATACGGTTCGGAGATATTTGGTTTAACTAATGAATCGCTTGCCGAATTTATTAACGATTATGTGAAAGATGAAGCAGCAAAAAAAGTAAAGGAGATACTAAATGAAAGATAGAGCTATTTTAAAGCCGAATGCGGTACTTTTCGATGGAGTCATAGGAAATGTACAGGTTAGCCTAACAAAGTCGCTACAATGGCTAAATTATGCGTTTGGTGGCGCATATAAGTTAGTGGAGCGAACGGAGAAAGGAAAGTTCATCACTCCGTCCGTTTATTACAAGGACAAAGACTATTTGAGGTTAGAACCGAATGATAAGTACGGTAATACCTGTTTTTTCTATATCCACGACTCGCAAGATTACGAGGATAACGGGTCGTTCGGCTTTGGTGATTTGAAAGGTGAGGTAAGTATAATCTTTTGGTTCGACACCCGGACAATTCCAGGTGCGGAAGGGTACAACGTTGAGTTCGTCAAGCAACGTATATTACGAGCGTTAACGCATGAACTTGAAATACCGTACGGAGGCTTGGGAGTTAAGCGGATATTCAACGACGCGAAGAATGTATATGACGGTTTCAGTATAGATAAGACCGACAATCAATTCTACGTATATCCTTATGCTTGTCTAAGGTTCGTATGTGACATGGTAGCACCGGAAGCATGTTACCCATAATACCACAAGGGGAATATACAAATATGTATATATCCCCTTTTGTGTTAAATAAATGTTAAACATTGAAGTTTTGCTTTGTGTTTTAAAAGTTATGCTTATATTTGCAATGTCAAAAGGAAACAAAGTAATAACAATTAAACAACAATATTATGACAAAAGATTTATTTATTCAGAGAACAGTTGAAAAATTTATTATGATTGAATTTGTTAAGGGTAACATGGATACTAAAGAGCAGGTAGATAGCATGATAGAAGTTATTCAAAGAAAATTAAACTTTTCATATAACGAAGCATGTGACTTTATAAGGAAGGCTATCGGTATAAACGCTTAAATTAAAATATTAACAAGTGGGGGTAATACCCCACATTAAAAAAATGACAATTATGAAAACAACATTAGATTTTACAGTAGAGGGTTTTGAGAACGCTATCATTTCAGAGAATAATGAAAGTTGGTTTGTAGACCTTCGTACCGGAATGGGTGAGGCTGAGTATCCAAAAGCTGACTTTACATTAGAGCAAGCAATTGAAGATCAAATTAACATGTAATTAATCGGGGGGAGCAATACCACCGAAATATCAATATAATTATTAACTATCAAAATTAACAGAAATGGAAAAGAATGTATTAGGAAAGGGACAGTATGTAACAACTGGAACAATGTTTATTAGAGGTGAATTTAAGCCGGAGGAAACAAAGATAGCTTTGTCTGAACAAGGGAAAGCGGCTATTTTGGAGTATCTAACAGAGAGTGACGAGTTTCACAAACTGGTATGCGATATAACCGGAGTTGAGAGAAAGCAAGAAAAAGTATCCCCGGAACTCGAAAATGCGAAAAGTTCTAAGAATAACCTATTAAAGGAGTATGATAAACTCAAAGAAGATTATGATGGACTTGCAGAGAGTCACGAACATCTTAATAAATGCAATCAGAATCAAGCAAAGACAATAACCAATCAAATGAACGACATTGTAGGTATGAGGAATAAACTTGCAGAGCAGATGTCGTTAGCTAAAAAGTATATGGCTAAATATGAGAAATTGCAATCAAAATTAGATAAAGCCTCAAAGCGTTACGGTGAGTTGATTAAGACAATCAGCGATAGAGCCATCAAATAAATTTAATACAAACAGTCCGGTGTAAAAGCCGGACTTAAAAAGGAGATTAAAATGCGTAGATTATCAATATCAGATAAAGGGATGTTCATTCCGGAAGAGGAGAAATATTTTTTGCGGAAGTACCAAATAAGGGAATAGATCGCAAAGTAAAGACAATGGTATCGAAAGATATAAATTCATGCGAGAAATGTGTTTTTTTCGTGGAGAACTTAATCCACTGTGTTGGGGTGTGCTATGTATTGACGGACATAAAGAATATACGTTTAGGAGGGTGAGCGATGGAAAAATTTAAAAGAGTAGAACTATATGATACCTTCACGATAGACCACCCAATAACAGGAGAAGTTATCAGAGTTCAAGCAATGGAAGGAAACGATGTAATATCATGTCGGGAATGCTTATTCAGGCAAAAGGGGTTTAAAAAGATATGCCCACTTATGTTATGTATAGACTTTCATACGGGAAAGTGTCAAACCTATAAACAAGTAAAGTTATGAAAAGATTAGATTTATCATGCCTGCCAATAAATTTAGAGGTGGGTGAAACGATGGAAGTCATAGACGAAAGCGGAAAGCATCACTTAATAAGGTGTGAACAGGCTGAAAGCAATAACAGTTTATGCGATGGGTGTTTCTTTTATAAAATAAATTCTATCTGCAATTACGTTAAATGCTCTGAAAGGGAAAGAAATCAAGAAGTGAGATACGTAGAACTTCAGGTAAAAAACGAGATTGAGGAAGAAGAAAGAGAAATGAAAACGCTGACAATTGATGAACTTACCGAAACGGAGGAGATGAAAGAGGGAGAAATATTCATATACGTAGATGGATTCAACAAAGAACACAAAATAAAGGTTCAACCAATGAAACATCTAACAATTGAGGAAACATGCAAAAAATGTGCGTTCAATGGGGATTCGTGCTGCCTTGTTGCGTGTTCATCATTCGATAGACAAGACGAGGAAGACGTTTATTTCGAGGAAATAGATTAAGGTTAAAGCAAAAGTTTAAAAATTAAAGTTTTAATTTAAAAGTGTTGACTTATGGATAAGAAAGTTATTTTAAAGCTATCAGAGCTAAAATCAATATTGAATAGTACATTTAATCAGATTGAAGAAGAAAATGCGAAAGAAGGCAAGGAAATAGTGTCTATGTTGATGTCTTGCGACTTAGTTAATGTGTGTGACTTATTGAAAGAGGAAACGAGCGCATTTTTGGAGTACATGGAGAATTGCGGATTCATCAAAACAGAACGGGAAAACATCTACATTCCTAATAGACGTACGTTCACTCAGTACAAAAGAGGGCCTATGCACGATTGGATAGATTTCACTCCGAGCAAAGGTTGGATGTGTCACCCTGCATTGATCGCTTTGTATAAGAACTATTTAAAAAACAGCTAATATGGAAGAATGGAGAAAACAGCTTGATGAACAAATTGAGGCTGATATGCAGCATAAAAAGGATATGTTGCTTGAGGAATTTGATAAAAGCCTCGAACCGAACTATAAACAACCTTCATATCTTTGTGCGAGAGAATATATACACCACCTTTTGATTAACATAACAGAACGGTTCGCATTTATGGATTGGCTGATAGAGAGAGGATATATGAAGGTATCAGACGGTATCTATGTTTCGGTATCGCCATTAATTGAGAAGCGAAAGGGTTATTGGTGTGTATGTCCGGAAATGGTAATTGCTTTCTTGATTGGTATCAAATAAGTAAATGGAGGTTAACGCCTCCTTTTCTTATTTATATACATTTGCTTTTTATCTCGCCTCGGAGCGATTCAGACTAACATTTTAATTATCAATCTGTTTTGTTTTCCGCTATTTATTCATACATTTGTACAAAACTAATATGTTATAATATGGAAAAGGTAAATTTACTATTGAATTGTGCGCTACTTGTGGCGTTTATGGCGGCTTTTGTCGTTGGTTTATTGCGAAAGTGGGGAGTAATCGAAAGATTGCAAGTGTTCGGTGATATGTGGGTGAAAAAGATATTCCCTGCATATAATCGTAGCTTCATGTATCAGTTGGCAGGCTGCAATTTCTGTCTGTCGTTTTGGGCTTCGTTTATTTTATCTATGATGTTCGCTGTGTCTTTCGGTGCGCCTATATTCCTCGCAACACCGTTGTTTGCCGCACCAGTTTGTAGAATCTTAATTTAATCAGTTATGGAAATTAGAAAGTATGTAAGTGTGTTGCCTCCGTTTGATATTGTAGAGGCGGTTCAGTTTAACGGTGATATGTACGAACTTGCCGTTTTGATTCCGGACGTTGAATTGCTGTCGGGTACTGATGGTATAGCGACTATCCGAATCAACGATTGTACAATGAAGGTGTATGCAGGTGATTACATTGCTATGGGAAAGAATGAAACGTTTGCACTTGATTCTGAAATGTTCTCCATTCTATACGAGAAAGGAGGCGAGGAATGAAAGTAGGACGGCATGAAGTTGAGTTGTACGAAGGCATTGACTCGTTACCCATTGCGAGGTATCAAAAGTTCAATCGCTTAATGTTAGTAGATTCCGGAGTTGGGTCTACTATTGAGGAATTGGATACTCACCTGCAAAGAGCGATTCTGTATTGCCGATCGAATCCGGAACATACGTACACTGAACTGTTAAACTTCAGACAGTCGTTTCACATGGCAACGAACGGCATTCATCCGGGAATGATCGCTTTTGGTGCGTTCGTCAAGTCGTTGGACGGTAAAGAGTACCCGGTACACATAACCGACGAGCAATTGCAGGAAATACACACCATTCTATCAGATGTAACCGTTTCGGAGCTGTCAGAGGCAAATGAAACGGTCAAAAAAAAAATAGAGGGTGAAATGTCGGTGTACTTCCCAACGATGGGTGACAGCCCTCAGATTAAAGAGTACTACGATTTGAAACTGCAACTACTCAATGCTATGTTAGACCAAACAGCAAACGGGACGGATAGAGGTAAGGAAATACAGTCGTTGACCGATCAGTTAACCATCTACTATCCGCCTCGCTGCTTTCAAGGTGAGAAATCTGTTGAGATACAATCGGATAAGGAGTTTGCGGAAATGTGCCTGCTAATCACAAAGGAGATGCACATCAATGCAAAGGACATGACAGTATTTGATTTCTACTCAGCATTCGAGATGATTAAAAGACAAAGTAAAAAAGCTAAAAAGTAAAGAGTATGGCAAACGATGTTAAAGGAATAAAATATAGCGATCTGATACAGCCGGATAACAGCATATCAGAGGCGGTTAAGCAGTTAGAACAACTGCAAAAGCTATATGAAACAATGTTAAAGCGTATCGAAGAAGGTGCGAAAGGACTGCAAAAGCCACTCAGTGAGGGAGGCGGTGCGACTGAGGAAGGACGCAAAAAGATAGACGCTTACGAAAAGCAGGTGCGTTCACTTGCAAGGGCAGAGGTTGATTTGAAGTTGGCAATGACAGATACCGCTAAGGAGATATCCGTATTAAAGCAGCAACAAACAGACCAAACACGCCTCAATAAGTTAGTCGCTAAGTTGAATAACTCAATGGCAGGTAGCTACAACGCGTTATCAGCGCAATACGAGCTAAACAAGATTAAGATGAACAACCTTAGTCAAGCGTACTTGGAGAATACGGAAGCCGGAAAGAAGCTGGTTAAAGAAACGGCAGAGATATATGCGGCAATGGATAAGTACCAAAAGAGTACAGGAAAACATACTCTCAGCGTGGGTAATTACAAGCAAGCGTTTGACGGTTTGGGATTCTCCGTATCACAGGTTGCGAGAGAGTTGCCATCTTTGGCTATCAGTGCTAACACCTTCTTCCTCGCTATCTCCAATAATATCCCGATGGTAATAGACGAGATACAAAAACTGAGAGCTGCAAATGAGGCGGCTGCAAAAGCGGGTGAGGCGCAAGTAAGCATAACCGGGAAACTTATTAAGTCGATGTTCTCGTTTAACACAGTTATGGTGCTTGTGCTTACTGCCTTTTCTCTGTGGGGTAAAGATATAACCAACTGGATAAGCAGTTTATTCACCGGAAAGAAGCGGGTAGAGAACTTAACGGGTAGCCTTAAGCATATGGCTGATGCTATGCAAAACGCACGATTAGAAACGGCAAAAGAAACTGTTAAGCTAAACGTCCTGTATAAGACAGCAACCAACAACGCCAAATCTACAACCGAACGCACGAAAGCGGTTAAGGCATTGAAGAAAGAGTACCCCGAATATTTTAAGAACCTAAGCGATGAAGAAATTAAGTTAGGCAAAGCGTCTAAAGCGTATAAGGAGGCAACTAAGGCTATTACTGAAAATGCAAAGGCTCGGGCTGCACTGGATAAGATTACAGAACTGCAAAAGGAGTTTATAGATACAGATCAAAAGAGAATCGGTCTATTAACAAAGCAAGTACAGGCACAGGGCGAACTTGCAAAAGCGGAGCAATACACCGCAAAGGTATCATCTACCATAACCGCAACGTCTACACAGGCAGCGAGTCAGTACTATGCAGCGACAGCAAGCAATGTTAATAAACTAAAAGACGATATTAAGGAGTACGGAGAGGAAGCGGAGAAACTTGCTAAGAGGCAGACTGTTTTAACAAAATCAATGGAAAATCTTACTAAGTTCGTTAACGTTGATGCGGTAACCGGAAAGGATACTACTAAGGACAGCAAGAAAAAGGAGTTCGATCTACTGAAAGCGTATGAAGAAAGCCGGGTAGCTCTGATTATAGACACCCGCAAGAAAGAAGAAGCGGAGATAAGAGAGGCAGCGAGGGCAGAACTTGCTAAGTTGAAGAAGGACACAACGGAAAAGCAAAGAGCTACGCAACAATATGCTGATACCGTTTATAACATAGAGGCAAAACTACGTAGGGATTTGGAAAAGTTGCGTGAAAAGTGGGAATTAGAGGATTTGCAGAAAGCGCATGACTTTATGAACGAACGTCTGAGGGCTGTGCGTGCCGGAACTGGCGAAGAACTATTACTTCAAACGTACCTTCTTGAAAACGAGCGCAAACAAGACGAGTTAAGAATAAAACAGTCAAAGGACACCGAGGATGTAAAGAACGAACGTCTTTTGATATTGCAGCGTGCGTATCAGTTAGCCTCTATCAAACTACGGGAGGACTTTACCAAAGACCAAAACGAGCGTATAATTTCAAGTTCTGTGTTCCGGTTGCAGCAAGAACAGCAAGCAAGCGAAGCCGAATTTAACATTGTGCAGCGATCGGCTAAAGAGCAGGAAGTTTTCCGGTTAAATGCTGAGCGTCAAAAGTGGGAACAGATATTAGAACTAACACGCTTGTATGGTTCTAAGATTACAGGCTACGAGATTAAAACGGTTGAGGACACTATCGCAGGTATAGATAATGCAATCAAACAAAAAGCGTCCGGTTGGGATTCTGAACAGGGCGTATTTGGCAACCTGTTTGATCTGATGTTCGGAGGTTCGTTCGGTGACAAGGGCGGGAAGTCCGGCAAAGAGCGTGCAGAGGAATTTAAGCAGTCGATTGCAGACGCCTCGGAGTACGCAATAGAGAATCTTAAGAGCGTAGCACAGGCAAGGGTTGAAGCGGCTGAGAAAGCTGTACAGGCAGCCGAAAAGGAAGTGTCAGCACGTCAAAAGGTACTGGACGCTGAGATACAAGCGAGAGCAAACGGATACGCCAACAACGTAGCTACGGCACAGAAAGAACTGGACTTTGCCCGAAAGCAGCAAGAAAAGGCTCTGAGGGATAAAAAGAAGGCACAGAAGCAACAGGAACGGATAGATACACTTATGCAGGCGAGTTCTTTGGTGACTGCAACCGCTAACTTGTGGAAGGACTTAGGTTTAGCCGCTATTCCAGCAATCGCTCTTATGTGGGGCTCTTTTGCTTTCGCTAAGATCAAAGCATCTCAGTTATCTAAAGCCTCAGACCAAACGGAGGAATACGGTAACGGTACGGTCGAAATGATTGACTACGGAGGCTCGCACGCTTCGGGCAATGACGTTGATTTAGGCACAACGAAGGACGGCAAGCGCAGACGGGTAGAAAAGGGTGAGTATTTTGCAGTAATTAACAAACGTTCCTCACAACGTTATAGACGCTTAGTTCCGGACTTGATTAATTCACTGAATAAAGGTACTTTTGAACAGAAATACCTAAACGCCTATTCCGGTGCTGATGAAGTCACGAATATTATGCAGGGAGGCAACGTAGATTTGTCTAATGTAGAACGTGATTTGAAATCAATCAAGGAGAGTGCCGGACACAAGTTTATAACTGGTGCAGATGGTACAATAATTGAGGTGAAAGGTAATGTTAAACGTATAATCAAAACGAAATGAATGTAAAGGACTTGAGGTTTAAAATTGGGGGTGTAATTGTGCACCCTCTTTACACAGAGCTAAAACGAAAGTTCGGCAAAGAGAACGAACAGGAGTTTTTCAGAGAAACGATAGAGGGTAGTTTGACGTTTATAGGTGCTGATTATCTTTTAGTAAAGAATAAGAGTATTGAGGATATTATCTACATGACTATCGAACAAAAGGACAAAGGGCAGCCGGAGGCGCAATACACAGTAATCTATGAAGCGTATTTCAGTAAGACTGATTGCGAGATAGATAACGATAATCGTAGTTGCAAGGTTAAGTTATCACCGAAAGACGCTTATTCCGGCATAATGAAGAACATTGATAATAAGTATGACTTAATCAAACTTGCACCTGCCTTAAGTCAGATTGGCGTGTACAAACGTCCGCTTGTGCAGGTTTATATCGAAGGTGCAAGCACTATCTCTAACTACCTTGCAGGTACTTATTTTGAAACGGACGTTTACGAGGTTGTGACGGGTGGCGATACGCTTGAAACAAAGTACTTTTTCAAGTACATGGGTGACTACAACGAAATAACGATTAATGCAGTACCTCACCAGTTTTTCAACGGGACGTATTACGGTGCAAAGGGTAGCTATTCAATGATAGATGGCAGTTATTACATGGAACTCACAGAAACCAGTTCAGAGGGCACTGTAAAGCATGGCTATCTCCACCTATCAATGAAGAACGGGACTAAGTTGTATCAGTCCGGTGCGCTAACATGGGATAGTCGCTACGGATTCCAGTTGGGCGACAGGCTTATTCCCATGACCAAACAGGTTACGGACCCAACGCTGCCGGACAGAATCACGCCAACGAAGAACTACGCACAGAAAATGTACCAACGTTTATTACTTGATTTGCCGGAACTTGACGGAAAGAAGGCAGGTGTATTGCCGTCTGATGATATATACCCGTCAAGCGGTAACTATCGGTACGCTTTCCCATTGGAGGGCAATTATTTCTACACCTCTACAAAGACGCAGGTTGCACCAACCGAATATGGTGTCAACGATGATGGCAAGTACTTCGTAGATAACTTCCTTCCTTCCGTTGTTGGTGCGGGTAAACTGTATCCTATTTGCCGTTCCCGATGGGGTAATATGTCCGTTTGGTTTGAGTATGATTTAGGATATAGTGCTTTGGAAGAACGAGCCCGAAAGAAGTATATTCTCAAGCACTCCTTTGCTATCGGTGACGTAATAAAGACGCTACTCACACAGGTAGACCCCACTTTACACCATGAAGCCACGGAGGAATATTCACGCTTCTTATACGGCACATCAAAACCGTTGACTGGTGCACCTTTCAGAGTCTTTATCACACCGAAAAGCAACATTCTAAAGGGTGAGTACGATCAGCCTGCAAAGAAGGCAGAAACGACACTCAGCGATATATTTAAAATGCTTCGTGACACAATGAAACTGTACTGGTTTATAGACGGTGATAAACTGAGGATAGAGCATATATCATACTTCATGTCTGGAGGCTCTTATACGGGTACTGGTACGGTTGGCATAGACTTAACTAAGCTAAGGTATGCAAAGAGCGGACAGCTATTCACATTTAAGACTAACACGCTTAAGTATGATAAAACAGACCTGCCGTCACGCTTTGAATTTTCTTGGATGGACGACACTACGAATACCTTTGCAGGTTACCCTATTGATGTTAAGTCAAACTATGTACAGGAAGGCAAGAAAGAGGATATTAGAGTAGCTAACTTTTCATCAGACGTGGACTACATGCTACTATCACCGGGTGACTTTTCCTCAGATGGTTTTGCTCTATTGGGAGCTATTCAAAAGTCCGGAAGTTGGGAGCTACCGTTTATTTCTATCCCATTGACTGATAAATCGGGCAACAACTACACTGTTACGCCTCAGAACGGCTACATGTCTTTCCTGCACCTCGTCAAATACTACATGTACGATATGCCAGCCGCCAATATATCGCACGAAGGTGACAAGACGGTGACAGTTCAACGGCTGAGGCGTAGCATGACGCAAGATTTGTCTTTCACCTACGACACCGCACCCGATCCGATCAAGTTAATGACTACGGACGTGGGAAACGGGAAGCCTCTAACAATGACTGAGGACTTAACAACCCGTGAAATAACCGTTTCACTCACATATACCCCCTCTTAATAGGGGGTATTTTTGTATATTTGCCCAATAATCAAATTTTTATAAACATGAATACATTCAACAACTTTAGTCCATTAGCTTTCAGAGAGAAAAGCATGAAGGCTACGTATAAAAAATGGTACGCTTATGGTAAAGAGTTCGCTTTGCCGTTTAGTACAACCGAATTGCCACCGTTTCAGTTTACAGTTGCCAATCTGCCATCATTTGACCCCTCTACGGTAGAGGTGTTCCTTGTGAATGAAGCCACCGGAACGAGAGGTGCAACGGGTATCAAAATAAAGGTTGACGCTATGGATGGGCATGGTTCTGTTTTGTATGTGTCACCCGGAAGCAATGTATATGCTAAATCAATAGAGCCTGGTGTATATCGTGCTGAGTTCGCTATACCCGAAGGCGAAACATACGTATCTACACCCATTTGCGTGACCGATGGAATTGAAACTAATACCAACTTCGTTAAATTGGAGTACTGGAATGATGAAAAGTTAGCTTATCCTAATGGCTTCGTTACCACTGGTACGGATAATGATTTCAAGTTTCAGATGTATATCCCGACTACCTTCTTTAAACCTAAATACGAGTTTGAAGAAGAAATAACCAAACGTGCGGGGTATAAGTTCCTCGAATTGCAGACTTGCAACAAAGTATTCGGCTTCAACTTCCTCGCACCGGAATACATTTGCGATGCGCTTCGTTTAGTGCGTCTGTCTGACTATATACGTTTCACCCATGATGGTGAGTATTACAACGCTCTGAACTTTGAGTACACCCCAGACTGGCAGGATAACGGCTATTTGGCTGCTATTGAATGTCAATTTGAAACAGATACAATCATTCAGAAACTCCCTTCTTTTAATCGGAGAGATAGAGAGTCTTTTTATAATGCCCTACTGGCGGATATTGACACTCCAATACTGTTTAGTCCGGACACAGTAGGGCTGTATTACCGTGAATTTAAACAGGGAGAGCCGACAATCAAAGGTAAACTTATCCGGGAGTTATCACCGATTGACTTGATTGACGAAAACACCACTATTGCCGTGGATATGGGTGCTGGTGAGGCACGCAAATTCAACCTTTACCGCATGTTGGAGGGATACATATCTAAGAACCACGAAGATGTAACGGAGTTCCTTTTATCCCTTCGTGGAGGCGTTAATATCGGTACACCGAATACAAGCGGTGAGTATCCTGCAAGCGTAGACAGGGACGGGAACGCTAAGTTAAAGGACATACAGGGAAAAGATGCTACGTTTAAAACTATGGAAACTGGCTTTTTAACTGTTAACAAGATTTCCGCAACAATTGACGGAATGGGTAATGCCAATGTAAACGATTTAACCGCGAGAGGTGACTCTATGTTGCGCAGTGACGTGTATACAGGGTCAAAAAATGGCAGTCATACTGGGAAGATAACGAAAGAAGGACAGTTGCAGTACCTCTCAGCTATTATTTACGAGTTTCTTTCGTCCGAAACGTTCGTTCCTGGCTTCTTGGGTGAGGGCTTCAAAATATGGTTGGAGAATGGTAATTGGCATATCGAATGCGATAACCTAACCGTCCGTCAAACTATGAACATCTTTGAGTTGCTTATTCAAAAGATACGCAGCGTCAATGGTGCTATTGTCGTATCTCAGTCAAACGGTAAATTGTCAGCCGTTGAAGAAGTCGGCACGCAATATAAGCTAACAACTGGCGAGGAATTTCCTACATTTCAAGAAGGTGACTTGGTGAGATGTCAGACGTTTGCAGGTTATCAAGGTGCAGGACTTACATTTGACTTTACTCAGTTTGCTAAGTTTGGTTATTCCGGTAGTGCTTTTGATAGCAATTTGGTTGACGTTACATCTGACTCTATTAGCTTCAACTTAAATGACACTGGTAATTCGGGCTTTTCATTGTATAAATATGGAACTTCAAGCCCTACCCCTATTGAAATACCTTCATTCACCTTAACTTTCGAGGGTGGTTATCCGGGAATGATGGCTATTGCTGCCGGACTTGACTCAAACGACAGTCCGGTAGAAAGCGCAGGTGTGTTGCTTCAAAACGGTGACAATGTTATTCCAGCCATTACAGCAGCGCAAGGGATACACAACTTTGCCATAATCGTAGTAGGTGATTCCGGTCATGGTACAGGACGTGTTACGGTAAAGCAAAAGAGAGCAGCCGGAAGCGCACCAAACAATAGCTTAGTTAAATTCTATTGGGTAGAGGTTAAGAGAGTTGAAGGAACATCTTTCTTTGTCGATAAGTCTGAGTTCAACAACGTTGTTCCGGCTGTTGGCGATGAAGTTGTACAGATGGGTAACACGAAGAATGCGGAACGTCAAGCATTGATTTATATCACTGCGCAGGAAAGCGGCAAACCGTACATTGAGATTCTGAACGGTGTCAAGACAAAGAGTCTGACCGGGACAGACCGCACCCGTCTTGGCGATCTGTCTAACATTGTAGACCCCGATTTCACAGGTGAGGCAGCTGTAAAAGGAACTGGATTCTACTCTACTAATGCCTTCTTAAAGGGTATCTTTGTGTTGCGCAACGGAAAGCGTGTAGAGGACGAAATCAAGATTGCAAAGGACGCAGCCGATCAAGCAGCACAGGACGCAGCAAATGCAGCGCAATCGGCACAGGAAGCTAAAGACAGGCTTAATAAATGGGCTGACGATGGCTTTATCTCACCGACTGAGAAACCTGCATTGATTGACGAGGGAAAGAGGATACAGGCGGAACATCTTAGTATTTTAGCTGATGCGAGTAAGTATGGAGTATCTGCAACTGTATATACACAAGCATATAACGACTATTTAGGTCAATTGCAATACCACTCAGCATCTACACCGGAAAACATTGTCGTTCTTGCAGGTCTTGCCGAATCTCAGACTACATACTACAAACAGCGTAATCTAATTCTGAGCGCAATTGCAGATGCAGCTAAGGCATACGTAGACGAAGCGGATAAAAAGATAAAGGAATATTTAGATACTGAGATTACTGCTATCCCGGGTAAGATTGAACTTGCTGTACGGAGTTTGAAGGTGTCTACTGGTAACTTGTTGAAAAAGTCTAATAGAACGCAGGAATTTAGAAATTATCTATTCGGTCGGTATGCTTATAATGTATTTCCTATATCCGGAAGGGATTATACGCTAACAGTGTGTTATACGCTTGGTACGAATAATACCGCAATACAGGTATATTCAGATGATGGTTACAACTACATAGGTGAGTATACGACAAAAGGAAATGCAGTCATAGAATCAAAGAAAGTAACATTTACTAATTTCCATGACAGAAACGGGATGCGTTTTTATCAGTTACCGAATGGGACGTATGAATCTAAAATACATTGGGCAGTTTTAAGCGAGGGAAACGTAGGTACTACAAACTGGTTGCCATCTACAAATGAAGAATTAGTAGGAGGTCAAAACCTTGTATTAAATTCCGGAATGTGTATTAGTTCTTACGCAGTGTTTGGTATGTCTAAATCGTATTACGAGCTGAGAGGGAAAACCGTTTGTATTTCATTTGATTATGAATATAGTAATCTCGTATTAGGTAGCAATAACCGTTTTGGACTTGAAACAGATGTACCAACGGGAGGCGGAACGATGTATTTCGGTGCGTGGGTTTATTTAGATTCAACTTCCCCGACATCTGCAAAGGGTAGAAAAACGTATGTTTATAACCTTAGAGATGATATTGAAGATAACGGACTGAAAGACATTCAAGCGCATGTACAGGTTGGTAGTGGGACTGTTGTTACAATGTGTAATTTTCAAGTTGAGATAGGATATACACCAACTGAATGGAAGCCAGCACCGGAAGATACGTTAAACGAGTCCATTAAATATACCGATACTCAAATTTTGGCTATTGATGGGAAAATAGAACTTAGTGTAACCACTAAAGTTAATCAAATAGGCGTAGGAGGTGATAACTTATTTCAGTATTATGCGAGTGCTCCATATTCTTATACACCGTACAACTCAACTCCGGTTGTTAAAGATGGGTATGTGCTTGAAACTACATTTAACGCTACGAATCCAAATAATTTTATAACGCTTGGGAGTATAGGTGTTGGTATAATGGCTGATTTCTGTTATAGATTTAGAATGCTTATCAATGGAGCACCTGCACCAGAATCCGCACTTGTCGGTAAAGCTATTACTACTTATGCGGCAAGCGGAGAAATATATTACGGTGGCGATGGGGTATTTTTTGGTTTTGTGAAAGGAAATAGTGGTGATTGGATTTTTCACGTACCTACATCTGGTATTTCTGGCGGTAACGTTATTAGAATCGAGCAGATTATAGTTGCAAAAGGTACTGTTTGCCCTAACTTTTCTCCGGCTTCGGAAGATGTTAGATTCAATAATGAAAAGTTCACTCAGTCAAAGATTGATATTGTCGAAGGTAAGATAACATCAACCGTTGAACAGATTAATGCGGTTGACGGCAAAGTAACGGGACTTGCCTCACGGGTTACTCAGACAGAAAGTAGTATTAATTCTGTGGTCGAAAGGGTAGACGATCAAGGTAGACGCTTGAGTGCTGCCGAATTGACATTGAGTTCCGATCATGCAAAATTGAGTGTAGTTGAACAAACTGCAAATACCGCCAATACAACGGCAACGAACGCCAACAACAAAGCCGACACAGTTGACGGTCGAGTCACAGCAACGCAAAACGGCTTAGTTGAAACCGGAATTAACATCACTTCCCGAAAAATCGTATTGAAGTCTGATAACGTCCTCTTTCAGAACAACGCAGGTCAGCAAACAGCCGCACTGAACGCGAACGGTCGGTTGACTGCCAACGTGATTGAGGCTGGTGAGGTTGTTGCTAATGGTTTTGCGGCACAGAGAATCACAACGGGAAACTTGACTGTTACGGATGGGGCGGTTATTGCGGGGATGACTATTTCGGGAGGTCGTTTAACCGGAGCGAACATGACTCTAACCGAAGGTGCGAAAATAGGTAAGTTTGAAATCACAAATTTAGGTTTCTTGTTTGGAAAGAGCGATGCACGCATAGATTTGTGGGCTGGTTCTGATACAACCGGAGGTCGTTCAAGCAGATTAGGTGCTGGTACTATTGAGATTGATAACAAAAGTGCTTCTTTGGACTCCCTAACCATAACTGGTGCAGGTAATGTTAATGTAGCAGGAACTACCGAAATTCACAACGTGAACCGATTCAAGCTAAAGACTAAAAACTATCATGGGCCCGGTGTTTGGTGCTATGGTAAATGCTTAAACGGAACGTTAACAGAGTTGTATAAATGCAATGATAACATACAAGTTACCTGCGTTAGAACAACAAAGGGATATTATAGATTCACTTTAGGTGGTGAGATAACAGGTTTCTTCTGTCCTATTGCTATTCCACGAACAGATTCCACGGAAGGTTTTAAATGGATAAACGCTGCAATCTCAAATCAAGGCTCACGTGATTTTACAGTATTTCTTTATGATGCGAACGAAGGTGCAAAAGATGGTAATTTCTATTTTGCAGTACTTGCGAATCCTGCTGTGTAGCATTTAATTTAACGGTAAGTTGGTTTTATCCTTCTTATCGTTTACCTTTGTAGCAAATAATTTATTCATTCACAATTAAATATCAATTTTTATGGCAACAAAAGCAGCTATTTTTGATTTGGAGAGTGTTAAGTACTCGAAAGAAACACAGATTTTGAATTATAGTTTTGAAACGGCAAACGGTTTGTTTGAGGGTCAGATTACAATCGTACAACAACCGGAGCAGGTTAAGCAGATTACTCACTGTACGGCTGAGGTGTCTGTTAAGGAGATGGTGCAAGTCCCTGGAACGGATAACACGCCTACCATGCAGGAACAATATGTTAAGTTGGGAACTTTGTCTATGTCGCAGGCTCGTTTTGAACTTAACCAGTTCCCGGTACACGAAAAGACACCAGCCTTATTGGGAGATTTTCAGAACTACATCTTTGCGCTAACTAAACAGTCGGAATAATGTCACAAGAACAAATTAGGCTGCTAATGGTATCCACATGCAGCCCTATTCTTGCTTTTCTAACACCGACTTCTGGATTTTTGACCGCACTTGTTTTTATGTTTGTCTTTAACATCATTTGCGGTATGCGTGCGGACGGTGTAAGCGTGTCAATCAAAGGTGCTCAGAGATTCACTATCTTTAAATTTATATCGGCTTTACAGGAGTTTTTGCTTTATATGATGATTATAGTAGTGATATTCTCAGCCGTTACGAAGATGGGAGATAAAGACGCTGCAATCATGTGCGCAAAGACAATAACGTATGTGTTCATGTACGTTTACTTATGCAACGGTTTCCGTAACTTGTGCATGACATACCCGAACAACAAAGGTTTCAAACTGATCTATCACATCATTAGATTTGAGTTCAAGAGGCTGATGGGAGAACATGCAGCGAAGGTAATAGAAGAGCAGGAAGAGAAAGAAAAACAGGTTATTCACAAGGGGGTATAATACCCCCTTTAAACATTTAGATCATGGAATTAAAATCAAAGAGAATTTTCAAAGGTGGTTTATATACTATCAGTAAATTGTATGTAAACGGTGTTTACGAGTGCGATGTGTTGGAGGATACCGATAGAGGACTTTCCGATAGCATGGAATTATCAGAGATAAAGAAGGTGAAGCAGTACGGCAAAACGGCTATTCCCACCGGAACGTATGCTATTGACATGGATACTGTCAGTCCTAAATTCAAAGATCGTAGTTGGGCAAAGGTGTGTGACGGCAAATTGCCACGCCTCAAAAACGTTAAGGGCTTCGATGGTGTGTTGATTCACGTAGGTAACAAGCCGGAGGATACTTTAGGCTGTTTGTTGACCGGATATAACAAAGTAAAGGGACAGGTTGTAAATAGCACAGCCGCTTTCACTAAGTTATACGAGAAAATGAAAGAAGCCCATGACAGAGGCGAAAGTATTAACTTAACTATCGAATAACATGAAAGCTAAAATAACAGCCATAGTAGCCTTTTCTTTCCTTTGCTTACTAATTGTATGCCTTCTTAGGTATAACGCAAAACTGAGGGAAGAAAACGGCATTCTAAACAGGAATGTAAGTGTACTTACTACTCAGAACGTAGCGTATAAAACTGAGTCCGGCAAATCAGCAATGAAAGCGGAGGAACTAAACCTCACTTTGCGTCAATACCGGAACACATTGCAGGGTAAAGATAGCACTATAAAGGACTTGAAACAAAGTATCAAAGACCTAAAGAGTCATACAAGCATTCAAACGTCAACGGAGAGCGTATTTTCCGGCTCGCTACGTGATAGTATTATAATTCGTGATAGTTTGGTTACTGACACATTGAAATGCTTAAATTTCGCTTCAAAATGGGTTGATGTCATAGGTTGTATAGAGCCTCCCAACATGTTTGCAGGTAAAGTAACCGTTCGGGATAGCTTAGAACTTCTTAACATAGAACACCGGAAACGCTTCTTATGGTGGAGATTAAAGAAGGTAAAGTACAGGGAGTTCATTATAACAAGCAAAAACCCGGATACTCAAATACTTGATTTAAAGGTGACTACAATAATTAAATAGTTAACGTTGGTTAAAGCTATTGCAGGTATAAAAATAATGCCTACATTTGCAGAGTCGAAACGGATTAATGAATACTTAATAACAGAGGTTTGCGAGTCATTAACAAACGTACCGTTTCGACTTGATAAATATATGCATAATTATATTTTAGGTGTTAAAAATCATATCCTACTGGTTTGTGAAAATAGGTGGGTTTTTAAAAAGCAATTTCTATTCATTGATATATAATATAGGTTAATTAGTTAGGTAATTGTTGTTTATTGGATTTTTTGTCATTTTTCATTTTTCCCCGTTGCTTGTGAAAGTAGCGGGGTTTTTTATTGCCTTGCATCAGATGCACAAACGTTAAATTAGTGTTAAACATTAAAGTTTTGCTTTGTGATTTAAAGTTTTGATTTATCTTTGCAGTGTCGAAAGAAACAAAGTAGTAACATTAAAGCATACGATTATGAAACTTAAAACATGGTATTTTAGGGACACGCTCAAAGATGATTTAAATTCAGTTGAAGCAAAAACTATTAGAGGCGCATTGACTAAGATTAAGAAAATGCAGTTCATTCACGCTAAGACTTTCAGTGAAGCCGTATTTTGGACTATATTTGAGAACGAAATTAAAGCCTCAAACATACGCTGCATATTGGTAACGTATGTGTATTCAAACGGAGATATTAAACAAGATGTATTATATTAAAAATTAGAGCTATGACAATCGAACAAATTGAAAAAGGGAGAGAATTATTAGAAATGCTTAATGTTTGGAAAATAAGGTACGAACAATGGAACAATAGGAGTCTTTCACGCATTTCTATTGAAAGAAACAATTGCGCTGATGTTTGTTTTGATGGTTCGGGTAACGATTTATCTATTAGATTCTTTAATGAAATGGAGTTGAAATACGGTGATTTGTGTGAAAAACAAATAGAGTATTTAACTAAGCAAATTGAATCATTATGAAATTCGTTAAGAAGCAAAGTGATAAGATACTGATAGCCACAAGGGACGAAGCGTTTGATGTGTACGTCCGCAATCACCCAGTTATAAGCAGGCTTATTAGGGAGATCGGGATAGAAATTATTCAGCAAGCGTACTACGGCAATCATGTAGCCCGAATACCGATTGGGACAGATGATAAGGATATTTTAAATACCATCTATCAAGTGTTAGAGAATGACGGGTATAAACATTCCTTCGATATAGTAGAAAAGGTTTTAACAGTAAATATATTATAAACAATTAAAAATTAATCAATTATGAAAACTTCAAATTATTTGTTCAGTGTTTTAGTAGGTTTGTGTCTGATGGCTATTGCCGCTTTTCTTTCGTCTTGTGGCGATGAAGAAACGAAGTATGAAACGAGTTATTCCGTTATAGTACCGGAGTGGCAGACGGTGTACGTAAATGGTGAGAGCGCAACGAATGTAGCCTTATATGTTTGGGATAAGGTGGAGCTAACATCGGACTACGTTAAGGTATATTCAATGGGACATGTGAATTATCTGAAAGTAACATCTACTGAAATGGATATTTACGGCTTTATTATTTACCACATTGATAGCTATAACAAAGAAACCATTCAGTACCACCCGAAAGACGGTGTTCTCCGGCATTCTCAGCGTTTAAACGGTTCAGAGATAACCATTGTTTTTACCCCATTACACTAATATTAAAACCTTCCGGTGTACAGGTCAACCGGGTAAGATTATGAAATACATTGAGATGTTTAATGATAACATGAGATCATTTACTGAGGCAAAATACGGTATAGAGGTGATAGACGATAAAGGAAAAAGATACCAAATTTCAACGAATCATAACGGAGATTTACAGGTAAATTGTCCTCAAGGTAACGTAACGATAGTACCTCAATTCTCAAATCAAATACTAATAAAAAATGAAAGATAGAATAACTGAAAACCAATTACAGCTAATTACTAAGGACAAAAAGCTGTCGGAGATGATAGAGGGAATCACTCAGATACGTTCTATTGTCAAAGAAAAGATGAAGGTATATGAATGTATAACATATACTGAGGACGATATAAAAGAGGCAAAAGCAGATCGGGCAATGATTAACAAATCGTCAAAAGCCTTAAACGATACCAGAATAGAACTCGAAAAGATATACATGCAGCCTTTTAACAAGTTCAAAGATGTGGTTAAGGACACATGTGCCATGTTAGACCTCACCTCAAACAATATAGATTCACAGATTAAGAAGTTTGAACAGGAAGAAAAGGACGCAAAAATGAAGCAAATAAGGGACTATTTCGACGAACACAACGAGTACCTTATAAATTTTGACCGTTGCTTTAAATCGAACTGGCTAAACAAGAACAAAGGTATTGCGATTGTTCGGGCTGAGATTAACGAACTGTTTGAACTGGTAGCGGCTGACTTCGAGAAACTGAAAGAGCATTTTGAGGGTGAACCTTGCTACATGGCTATAATTGACCGCTATCAAGCTACGTTGGACTACAACAATACGTACCAATATGGTGTATCGCTCGTTAACAAGGCATTGGAAGCCGCCACAGCGCAAAACTCTACTCAAACGACTAACACACCACCACCTCAACAACAACCGTTAAAACAGCCGGGAAACAAGCCTCAGAGCGAACAGGTTTACATAAGAGCGTTTAAAGTAAAGGTAACGAGGGAACAGGCATTTAAACTGGCTGACTTTATGAAGGAAAACAACATTGAGTTTGAGAGCATTAAACTATAAGAGGGGATATTCCCCTCTTTTTTTTGTTCCATTCACAAATGTCAATTTAATGTTAAAACTTAAAGTTTTGCTTTGTGTTTTAAATTTAATATTTATATTTGCAGTGTCAAAAGGAAACAAAGTACTAACAATTTAAAAACAACAATTATGGCAACAATGACTAAAAAACAATTTTGTGAAAGTGTGTACGCAATGTATAAGTTACTCGGTGGTGACGGGTGTGCACAGTGTTCGGACAATAGAGTATCATGCGGTTACAGAAAAGAGAACACAGTTTTAACGAACGCAATTATTCATGCTTGTAACGTTCACAATGTGCCGTTCACAATTGACTGCAACAAACATTGTATTAACATCGTAGTAGATTTTAGTAAGTAATCAAGTAATTAACCGGGTGACAGAAATGTCACCCACAAAAACAAATATTATGGTTATAAAAACAAGGTTTAACGTTGGCGAGGAAGTAATGTACGGTGCACATAAAGAGCCGTTCAAAGTGTTCTCAATTGAGATTCACGTAGGCAAAAAGGATAAGAACGTAAATTATCTCGTTCAGAGTCAATATGGTTTCATCCGTAGAGTGAGAGAAAATGATCTAATTAAATATCAAGTTAAAAATAACAAGTAAATTATGCAAAAGTATTTAGACTTACTTTCTTATGTTTTGAATTATGGTGAAAAGCGTGAAGATCGAACCGGAACGGGAACTATCAGCCTTTTCGGAGGCACGCAAAAGGTTTACGATCTTCGTGACGGCTTTCCGCTTGTAACAACAAAAAAGGTATTCACAAAGGGTATTATCCATGAATTATTGTGGTTTATTAAAGGTGACACCAATATCAAATACCTAACTGAGAATGGCGTTCATATTTGGGACGCATGGGCAGACAAGGACGGTAATTTAGGACGGATATACGGTGCACAATGGCGTGATTGGCGTGTTAATAGTCGGACAAGTATAGACCAACTTAAATCAGTCGTTGAAATGATTAAGAATGACCCATATTCACGTAGATTAATCGTAAATTCGTGGAACGTTGGTGACCTCGACAAGATGAACTTGCCTCCCTGTCATTGTTTTTACCAGTTCTACGTATCAAAGAACGGCTTTTTAGACCTGCAATTGTATCAACGTAGCGCAGATTTGTTTTTGGGAGTTCCGTTCAATATAGCGTCTTATTCGTTGTTGCTTGCTATGGTAGCACAGGTGTGTAATCTGAAACCACGAAGATTTATTCATACCATTGGTGACGCTCACATCTATTTGAATCATGTTGAACAGGTAAAGACGCAATTAGATCGCATTCCGCTACGATTGCCGGAACTGGTTTTGAATCCTTCAGTTACCGATCTGTTTGACTTCAAATTTGAGGATATAGATATTATTGATTATAACAGCCATTCAGCTATAAGAGGGGAGGTAGCAGTATGAATAAAGATGAATTTTATAAACTCTGTCTTTGTGAAACAAGGAAAACCATTAGAGAGGTTTTGAAAAGGCAAGATGTTTTAGTGCTTCAAAAGCTAAAACGCAGTTTTAACACTTGGTGGTTATATAGTGATATTTGTGACGCTATCAATTATAAGCTGTCCGGAATATAATTTAAAAGGGAAATGCAACGCTATGTATTTCCCTTTTTCGTTCTATCCTCCCGGACTAAACGAGTCAATAAACAATAAGTAGTAACAAGTATTTAAGAAAAATTGTACAAAAATAGTCCTAACAGCCGTTTCATGCGAATATTTCCTTCATTTTAAATTTCGTTAACCATAAAATTAAAGAATTTCTTTGCATATTTAAAGTTTCTCCTTATCTTTGCAGTATTCAATTAAGTAAGTAACAATTAAAAGTAGTATAATGAATCAAAACGAAGTACATGTTTGCCCATATTGCGGAGGTGATTTATACCTTTGGCAATCTTATCCGGTTTTTAGCAAAGAATATTGCGATTACGATTGTGAGCCGGAACAAGAAGAAGAAAATATATATAAATGCAGTGAATGTGGAAGGGAGGTAATAGATGTCGAGTGATTTTAAGATTAATGAAGCAATTTTAAACGCTAAGTTGAACGGCTTAAAAGTTAGTAAAAAAGAGATAGCTGAAATGTTGTGGGAGGATACAAAGCCCAAATCAAGAACGGTAAACATGTCCTCTCTCTGCAACCGGAGGACACGAAAGATTAATATTGAATGGGTGTCAAAGATATGTGAGGCTACCGGAGTGGACGCAAATTTTCTGTTTAACATAAAACCAAAAAACAATGATTAAAAATTTATCAAAGATTCAAAACGAGATGAACGTCAAAAAAGGACGTTATAACAAGTTCGGAGGGTATTATTACCGTTCATGTGAGGATATTTTGCAGGCTGCAAAAGAGGTGTGTAACAAATATGGTTGTTATGTGAATGTAACCGATTCGATCGAATATATCGAAGGAAGATTCTACGTTAAAGCGACTGCAAAGGTTGTTGATATTGAAACCGGAGAATCAGAAAAGGCAACTGCATTTGCCCGTGAGGAAGAAAGCAAAAAAGGAATGGACGGTGCTCAGTTGACCGGAGCAACCTCAAGCTACGCACGTAAATATGCCCTCTGTGGACTTTTCGCAATTGACGATAGCATAGATACCGATTCATTAAACGAAACGCAGGGAAACGAAGGAAAAGCGGCAAATAAGAAAAGTTCTAAATCTTCATCTACCAGTAAGACGGATAACTCTCAAACTCAAATAGCCGTTTTGATTGGATACGTCAACGAGTGTACAACGGTTGAACAATTAAGCAGCTTGTTTAAAGCTAATCAAGCATATCAATCTGATAGTACGTTTATGAATGCGCTCTCAAAGAAAAGAGCAGAGATCGAAGGAGGTAAGAAATGAAAAATAAAAAGTTTGGCGGTTTAGTAGCTTATAAAAGAAAGCTAAGCTATTGTATTATTCAGGGAGGTGTGCGTTTTTACGCATTTACACAAAAAGAAAAGAGAATAAGACGCTCTTTGTGTTTTTACAGGGAATGTAATAAACTCCGTTTTTATGTAAATCCACTTGGATTAAAAGCTAACTTGTTTCCATTTTAAAGCATATTATTATGAATAGTAGAGAATCTTACTATCTAAGTAAGTTAAAATATACTTTAGGCTTTCATGGTGTCAAATTTATTAATAAAACACCAAAAGAACGAAGGTTTATATGTAGCCTATCTTTTAAAATACAGATAAATAAAATAGATAGAAAGAGAGCAAAAAAGAAATTAAAATTCCCATTTTAAAACATACAATTATGAATAATATTATAACATTACCAAAACTTAATCAATCAAATGTTATCTACATTGAAGATACGCATGAATATTTCACACCGGACTTTAAGAAACTGCATGGTATAACCGGATTTATCAACGATCAATTGTTCCCCGGAAAACTTGACGGTATCCCCGAAAGCGTTTTATCCCTCGCAACTGAGCGTGGGAAACGAGTGCACGGAGAATGTGAAAGCATAGATAACGAAGGAATTGAAGCGGAATCAAAACAGGGTGAAAACTATCTCAGATTGAAAGCTGATTTCGGCTTAACTCACATTGCCTCAGAACATATAGTAACAGATAACGAGTTTATTGCATCTCCGATTGATAAGGTGTATTTAGGCAGATACTCCAATTCTGTTATATTAGGAGATATAAAAACTACATACAAATTAGATATGCTTTACCTGTCATGGCAGTTATCAATATACGCCTATTTTTTCGAGAGGCAGAACCCACATTTAAAGGTAGACGCTTTATTAGCAATATGGCTGAGAGGCGAAGATACGGACAATATTGTACAGGTTGAACGGATACCGGACAAGGAGATAGAGATATTCATTCAATGTTGCAAAGAAGGATTGAGATACGTAGATAATTGCAGTGCTGATTTTTACGTTGCGAAATTAAACGATATCCCTGCAAAGGTTAGCAATGTCGAGGAATCAGTATATCAATTAATCGAAATGCAAAAGACGCTTGACGATCAAATGAATAAGTTCAAATCTCAGTTACTCGAATTGATGAAGGAAGCGAAAGCGGACAATATCAAAGGTGACTTGATTACTATCACTCGGAAGAAAGCATATAGCCGTGAATCCCTTGATACTAAAGCGTTGAAAGAGAAGTATCCGGATATTTACGTAGAATTTATTAAATACTCAGACGTGAAAGAATCAATTCAAATTAAAGCGAAATGAATAAGATAGATTTTGTTGTGCATAGAAACAAACTTATCACTAAGTGTCCTTTTAGTTTAAAGAAGGTAGGTTCTTCCGCTTGCCTAAACTGCAAATACTTCATTAAAGAAGAATCTTATGTGTGTTTTGATGATGGCGGAGAGGGTGTCATTTTATGTTCTAAAACAAATAAGAAATGAAAAAGATAAATAAACTTGCAATAGATTCAGTAATAAGCCATTTGAGTACAGGTATATGTAAGTACTGCTATGTCAGTGAGGCACTATCCGATTTTACGGCTTTTTGTGAATACCCGTATTGCGTTAAGGCTGCAAAGAAATCAATTACACATAAAAATATAGAAATAGGTATGATTCAGAGATATTTGCATTATTACGAAAAGTTAAAATACATGCTTGTTGATGGTGGTGAAATGATAAGCACTGAGGCGACAAAAAAGCAAAAGAAGTGGTATAATTCGCTTTCGTATCGTAGATGGTATAAAAAACTGAATGAAATAGATGTTAACGAATGTATTAAACTAAAATAGAATAATCATGGTTATAGATGAAAAGATAGCGAACGAGATCGGTTTAGAGGCTGCTGCCGTATATTCGGAAATGATTCTTATCCTCTGCACAGGAATGTACAGAGATAAGTTCAAAGGGTGTCGAGTTAAACAAGTACCTAACACCGTTTTCGTTTCGATAGCTAAACTTAAAGAGATAATTCCGTTCATGTCTACGAAGAAGTTGTATAACGCTGTAAATCGCCTCGTAGAACATGGCTATATAAAAGAGGCTAATTATCGGTTGCCAGGAATGAATACTACTAAATGTTATCAGATGGTAGAAAGATAGACCCGGTTCTGATTGTGATATGCACCCCACTTGCAAGCGTTGTGAGTGGGGTGTTTTTTGTAAGTGTCTGATATTCATTCGGTCTTAGTAGCGCTTAAAAATCAGCGCTATTTATAAATAAATGGGGGTGTATCCAAAATTGGTGATACCTTTAGGGTATGCGGAAAATTACGCAGACCACATACATTTTTAGTTCTGTTTAATTATCAGACAGTTACAAATAAATAAATGTTAAAGTCGAAAATAATAATGTTTTTTGTTTGCAATCAAAACCATTTATTATATCTTTGCAGAGTCAAATCAAAAAACAATATACAACATGAATTTAGAGAATCTTTTTAAAATTAAAAATGTCGCTGATTATATGCGTTGCAGTCCAACGTGGGTAATGAAGTTGATTAAAGCAGGTAAATTGGAACATGTCAAAATTGACGGTGCGTATTTCGTTGTTCTTACAGGTGAGGAACTTGAAAAATACAAGGAGTTTAGAAAGGAGTTTAACGAATTGTTAGGCAAATAATAATAGTATTAACATTAAAAATTAAATTTTATGTCAGAGATTAAAGTATTTGAAAATTCGGAGTTCGGAAAAGTTAGAGTATCAATCGTTGACGGTGAGCCTATGTTCTGTTTGTCAGACTTATGTAAAATACTTGGTTTGCATCCGGGTGCAACAAAAAACAGATTAGACGAAAAGGGTGTTAGTCTGATTAACACCCTTACAAATGGAGGGATGCAGCAAATTGTGTATGTGAATGAAAAGAATCTATATAAGGCAATAATGCGATCAGACAAACCGAATGCAGAGCCTTTTCAAGATTGGGTATGCGGTGAGGTTCTTCCATCTATCCGAAAACATGGCGCATACATGACACCGGAAACAATAGAGAAAACTCTAACCTCACCCGACTTTATTATTCAGTTGGCTACACAGTTGAAAAACGAGCAGGAAAAGAGAAAGAAAGCTGAGGAAAAGATTGAAGTCGACAAACCGAAAGTTCTATTCAGCGAAGCCGTCGAAGCCTCTAAAAAGTCTATCCTTATCCGTGAACTTGCAAAAATAATCACTCAAAACGGTTATCAGATCGGAGAAAAGCAACTGTATGAACGCCTCAGAAAATCGGGATATCTTTGCAGCGTAGGGGAGTCACGCAATCAGCCATCGCAAACATACGTGAACATGGGTCTGTTTGAGATTCGCAAACGGGTGATAATTGACCGTGGAGAAACTAAGGTTTATAATACGACTATGGTAACCGGGAAGGGACAAACGTACTTTGTGAATAAGTTTTTAGGTAAGAAGTAAATAACATGGAGGGGTAACACCTGCCTATAAAAACGAATATTATGATACATTGTTTTGATGATAAAATAGCAAAAGAATTGGGTATAGACGCTGCATGTGTCTTGCACAATTTTGCATTTTGGATAAACAAGAATATAGCAGATAATCACAACTATTTTGAAGGTAGATACTGGACTTATAACACAAGGGAAGCGTTATCTAAATTATTCCCATATATGAATCAATCAAAGATATATAGAGTTATAGGAAAGTTGGAAGAAGATGGCTATATACTAAAGGGAAACTTTAATAAATCGGGTATAGATCGTACAACATGGTATGCGCTTACAGATAAGTGTATAAACATGCTAATTTCGTGCGGTTATACGCTTATATGCTATTCTGAGCCGAATTTGCAAAAATGCAAAATGCAAGTTGCAGAAATGAACAATGCAAGTTGCAGAAATGAACAGACAATACCAGATAGTATATATACAGATAGTAATACTAAATTGACTAACGTCAATTATAGTATAGCCACGCACGAAGAAACGGATTTATTCGGAGTTGAATCAAATAACGAGCCTTTGCCTTCCGAAGTATTCGGATTCACAGCTAAAGGACTTGACGTAACAAAGAAAACAATCGAAAGGACAGATAAGCTATTTACTCAGCTAACATTTCCTTTCGAGTCCGAGGACTTTAAACGCTTATTCTACGTTCTAATGACTCAACCGAAATGGCGTGTAAAGACAAAGACTCTAACAGCTATGCAAGCTAACTTAAACGAGATAGCTCAATTTGAAGAAGAATTTGCTAAAAGTCTTATTCAACAAAGCATATCGAAGGGATGGGCTTCATTGGTGTACGAATCAACGCCAAAACAATACCTGCAATGGCTGAGAGAGAAAACCGGAGCTACTAACCAGTATCAGCAAAACAACTCTCAGCAATATAAGACAAAGCAGTATTTTGCTAATGACGAGCACAGGGAGATATACGAGAGATACCTAACAGAGAAGTTTGATTAATGAGAATGGCATTTGCTTTGCGAATTTAAGACTTTCATAATAAAAACGAGTAATTTATCATGCAGATAGAAAAGTATCAAAATAGAGGAGGAAAAGTGGCTTTGTCGAGTGGTAGACTTCCGTCATTCGTAGAGAGAAACAGAGAATTAATACAATCAAAGAAAATAAAGCAGCTTTCAAAGGTAGACCAGCTAATTTTTGCAGAATCTACGAGGCGATTAATTTCGGAAGAAGATGTACCGGAGGATAAAATCAAGTATTTATGCACAATCTTTATCGGTGTATGCATGGACTTCGGTTTAAATGCACCATCCGAGGAAGATGCGAAAATCGTATTTGCCTCAGTGTTTGAAGTGGTTGACTTGTATTTTGATGATCTTTCATTCGCTGAGGTCAAACTTGCTTGGCGGTTGCTTGCTGTCGGAGAACTTGATAACTACCTGCCTAAAGATCGATTCGGGAGTCCGGATAAAAACCATTATGGCAGCTTGAATGTAGATTACGTAACGAAGGTTTTGAAGGCATACAGGAAAAGAAAAGCCGACATGATGGCAAAAACGACTGCACTATTGCCTGATAAGCCGAAAGCTACACCGGAACAAGAAAGAGCGTTTTTAAACGTACAGGCAAACAACTTTATTTTCGCTATTATGAAGTATAAATATAGCGGTCGCTTTAAGGTTGAGTCTGATCGGCTTATAAGCGAGTCAACATTCAAATACATGGAACGATTGGGGTACGACATGGATACTATACCGACATACGAGGATAAGAAGTTAGCTTTAGCGCAATTTAAAGGCAGACCGATAAACAGCTTTGCGCAAGTGTTTGAAAAGGAATGCTTAGCTACCGTTGGCATAGAGCATGAAGCCGTTTATTTTCGGGCTTTAATGATAGCAAAGAAACGTTTGTTGTTCCGATATTGGGACGAAATACTTAGCGAGGAAGATAGCATTAAGGATTTGTATTACTATAAACATTAAAAATATGGAAATTAATATTTTAGTTGGAATTGACCCCGGTATATCAGCCGGGGGAATCGCTATTTATAAACCGGGTAGTCCGCTTGTCACCGTTAAAATGCCGGACGAACCGTTGGATATATACAGGCTATTCAAAAAGATTAAGCGTTCCGGTAACCCCATGATAGTTGTTGAAAGACTGTCAATTAGGGGTGACGATACGGGAGGAAAGCAATATCGCATAGTTACCATGCTTGAAAACTACAACAACCTTGTATGCTGTGCTAAAGTTCTCGAAATACCGTTAGTGCTCGTTACTCCAATGACTTGGCAAACTGGTTTAGGTCTGAGAATAAAGGGAGCGAAAGAGGACAAGTCGCTGAGAAAAGAGAAATATTTCCAGTTTGCGACACATTCTTTCCCGACTGGCAACGTCTTTAAATGGAATAGCGATGCGGTTTGCATACTTCGCTTTACTCAGTTGATGATTGCGAATAAGCCTAAATGGATACCGGAACATTTAGTTAATAGTTCCGAATGCGTGTTTTCTTTTGATTTAACGGACGATTCTCTTAAATATGATAGATTGCTCAGAAATGAAAGAAAAGTTGAATAGCGGTCAAATAAATAGCGAAATAAGCGATGTTTTGATTCAAGCTGTTATAGTAATGCGAGGAAAGCAAAAGCGATACGAAAGATTCGGTGAAAAGTACAGGGAGGCGAAAGAGGCGGCAGAAAAGAAAGTAGATGATATTATAGCAAAGTTGACCGACTCACAAGGTAGCTTATTCTAAACAAAGGTTAAATAACGGGTATTTCGGAAAGATTTACCCGTTTTTATTTGCGTATAATTAAAGTTTTGATTTAATTTGCAGCATGAAAATTAATCATAGTAGTAACGATTTAAAAACTTATTAAAGTATGAATACTAATGAAATGACAGTTGATGATGTAATTAAATCACCGGAGTTTAAAGGTGAATTAACAAATCAGATTTGTACTATGCGTTTAGATGTTGAACGAACGAAAAACAAAATTCTGAGAAATGGAGGATTGACTAAGCGGATTATGTTAGATCGCATTGACGATATGACGGTTTCGGACGTTATCGAAGAATTTGAAAAAATTCTGCTGAGAAAGAGCGATCTCCCTGCTGCTGTGCGTGGCTTTATTTCTTCTTTGTGTGGTAGTGTATTTGCGAATGTATTTTCTAAAATGAAACAAAATGAAGCAAAACAGGATAACAATACCGGGGAAGGTAACGAGTAACGGACAGTTGCAGATGTACATGGGTGAGTTAAACGAGTTTGCGAAACTGCATAAGGGAAAGAATATCATAGCAAGTTTTAGCGTTTACGAGCCTTCGCAATCGGTTGCCATGAAAGCGTATTACTACAAAGTTGTGGTTCCTCAATTTCAAAAAGGAATGTACGACAATGGTAACAGATGGAGCGAAAAAGACACCGAATTGTATATGCGTAACTTGTGTCCGGTGACAATGGGTGAGGTTGTGGATATTGAAACGGGTGAGTATCGAAGTGACCCGGTAAGTATCAACGACTTATCGAACAGTGAGTTTGTAGAATATATTGATTTTTTAAAACAGTTTGCAGCCGAAGAACTGGGAGTGTTCATAGAGGACGCAACAAAATATGTAAAGAAATGAAAGAAGTTAGAGAAGAAGATTGCGAAATGACATTGAGAGAGAAATTTGATTTGATGTGCGAGGCTCTTTCAGTATCACCGGAGGACATTTTAAGCCGGGAAATTACGAGAGATATTTCAATTAGACGAAACTGTATTATTCACCAATTGTATGATTATCGCTTAGACGGTTTGCCGGAGCTATTGGATAGAACGAGGGCTTTAATAGTTATCGCACACCGCAAATTTCAAAACCAGTTAGAGGTTAATGACCCGTTGGCAGTTGAATACAAGCGATTGATTGATGAACGGTTGGAGCGTTATTTGAATGGCGAAGAAGAATAAACAAAACTTAGTCCTCGTTCATTGTACAGAATGTAAATATAGCTCAGATCATCATAATCTAATTTGCTATTGCAGTAAGAGAAAACAAAAGTTATGCAGTTGCCCGAATATCGGAAGGGTATGCGAACATTATAAACCTAAAAACGAATATTAGTATGTTGTACGACAATTTTGAATTAAAGAGAGTAAAATTCATTCCAAACGGTTTGGAAGTGGATTACAATGATTGTATGAATGTTGATGGTGAAATCGTTAAGACGTTTCATAAGGTAAAGAACACTGAGTATCCTCACCCGGATTTACATCATGCGACAGAAACATTGAGAAAATATATAGTTAGATTGATGGGTCTGATGAATTTTGCAAACATTACCTACTTATCCGATCTTTCAAAACAAGATAAGGAATTGGATAAGCAATTTAAAGACTTCTTCGAGATACAGTCTACTCGAATTATGATTAGGGAGATTGTGAGAGATGAAGAAAAGAACACTGTTATTATCAAATATGAGTTCACAGGTACAGATTTGTCGCTGTTTAAAATGCAGACTCCTAAAATTAATTTGGAGGGTGAAGTACTTCAATTTGAGATTGATATGGATACTGATTTAGAGGGAATGAAGCACGAAATATTTGATTATCTGTTTAAGGGTAAGCGTGCTCATCTTTCAATGTTCGGTGAGATTGCGGAGGCAGACGATATAAAAGACTCTGAGGATAGCACAGAATATGATACGTTCTTTGAAGATGAACCGGAAGATGTACTTGCTGAATAGTCCGGAAGAAATAGAATATTGCTTAAGTAGGGGATATAATCCCCTACTTTTCAATCGACATTTCGACATAGAGCCTAAAGCAAGGTATCAGTATTTGAAAAGTCTATTCGGTGACGGTCACGATCAGAGGGCAAACGAGCGATTTTTTCGGTACATGTGGGAGGTTAAGCCTCACTATTGCGAAGAATGCTTGAAACCGTTGAAAGGGTACTCAGCCGTTTATATTTCGCATATTTGCACTCGCGGAGCATTCCCGATGTTAGCGCACGATCCTCGAAATATTAACATACTTTGCTTTGAACATCATAATCAATGGGAACACGCTAACACCCGGAAGGGAATGCGTATCTATCAAGAAAATTTAGAGAAAATAAAAGTCCTCAAAAGGGATAGTTTAAAATTACAAAAGTAGTATCATGGAAAAATTAGAATTTAGTTATTTAGCTTTTGCGGCTACATTTGGAACTATTGTTATTCTGTATAAGGCGTTTGTCTTATTATTCCGTTTGTACCATTCAAAACCAATTAAGAACATAAGGATACTTTTCATAAATATGTATCATTTTGTTAGGTATACATTTACACCCGATTTTGTTATTTACTATAAGTATGTTATAAGCGATGGAAAATGGTTAAGGTATATCAAGAAAATAGGTTGGAAAGCACCATTTGCAAGACGTTTGTTATTGAAAAAGATAAGAAACTACATAAGAGAAACAAATGAAGAAATAGAGGATATTAAAAGTTGCGGTTTCGAATTTGACAAAGAGTATTTTAAAAAAAGCAAGAAATTTGCTCTTTTCTTTAAAGGTAAAAAGACCGATATAAATTACGAGAATGATTTTTTTGATTGTGGTTATTTGAAAGTAGTTGGTTATTCATCTGAGGGTATTATCTGTGTTGCTTATGGTTGTTTAGATGGCTTCCCGTATGACGGTTTATGTGATTATGATTTTATTTTTAGAGAATATATCAAAGAGTGTGAAACTAACAACATGATTTATATTAGCGTTGAAGAATTTATGAAACTTATTGATAACAATTTAATTAAATCAAAATGGGCAAATTGGTAGAATTTATTGGGGTAGCAGGACAAAAGGTATCAATAAATCGGGATAAAGTAGTATATTTTGAGGCTTGTAACGATTCGACTAAGATTTTCATTGGGTCTGGCGAATATGATTATTTGCGTGTTGCTGAGAATTTCAAAACGGTATCACGAAAAATAGACGGTGAAATTCGTGTAAGTTTTATAGATATAGCTATCTTTGTGCTATTCTTAGTATTCATCTTTTTAAAATTAATGCAATGAACTTAAACAAAATTCAGTTGATCGGTCGGGTCTGTAATGACCCTCAAGTAAAAACGTTCGATAATGGGGGTAAGATTTGTAATGTGTCTATCGCTACAAATGAACGTGCGTATAAAACGAGTAGCGGAGTGGAAGTGCCGGAACGCACGGACTTTCACAACGTGGTATTCAAAGGAGGCTTGGCAGGTGTATGCGAGCAATATGTTACTAAAGGCATGGAGTTATATGTAGAGGGCACTTTGCATTATCGAAAGTACACAGACTCGAACAACGTAGAAAAGACTATTGCTGAAATTATCGTTTCTAATATGCAGATGGGTGCAAAGCCTTCCGGGAGTGGGGATAAGCCGACAGTACATCCAACGCCACCACCTGCACAACACTCACAAGAACAGCAATTTGCAGACGATCTGCCATTCTAAAAGCGAGGGATACTCTAAACAGGGTATCCCTTTTTTTGTGTTAAATAAGTGTTAAAGATTAAATTTATAATTAGAATATTAAAGTTTTGCTTTATATTTGCAGTGTCAAAAGGAAACAAAGTAGTAACAATTAAATAACAAGAACATGAAAAGATATTTTGTAAACGGTAAAGAGATTAGCGAGCAAGAAGCAAAAGAAATTGAAGCTAACAATAAAAAGTACATGGAGAGCAACGATTTTAATCTTTGGGCTAAATGTGAATTTATAACAGTTATAGGAAAATAGTAGTAAATAGGGTGGTAGAAATACCACCTATAAAATAACAATTAAAAATTAACCAATATAACAACTTACATCTACAAAGGAGAAAAGATCAGCCATTCAAAGTTATTAATGCTTTTGCGTTCTGCGCACGTTTATGGAGGAAACAAGCTATCACATTACGAGGCTTTAGTAAAATCGGCTGAGAATGGAAACGAAAAGGCAACGAATATTTTGAGAGATTTAGAGGTAAAGTAGTAACAATTAAAATATAGAATTATGGCAAAGAAAGGTATGTTCGGGCTTTATAATAAAGCCGTTCAAATTACATGTGAAGGTAAAAACATATACGAAGTGTGTATTGAACCAGTTGAAGGAACAATGTATCAAATCGGTGCTTATCAGTATTTTACACATTGGGAAGGTGATAAACTGGCTATTAGTGAGGCAAGTTCGGGATTCAGAGTATCAACATACAAAAGAATGGAGGGTGAAACGGATTCGCAGCTAATAAAAAGAGTGCTTGAAAGAATGAAAGAGTTCAATCCTTCGCTCGCTAATTGGGATAAGGTAAAATCAATTATGAAAAAAGAGGGTATTCCTTATCCGGCTAATAAATGGGTCGCTAACTTAAAGGATATAAAATCATGAGTAAGAAAAAGGATAATTCAACAAAGTGGGAAAGAGATAGAGCGAGGTTTCTGTATTTGAGAAAAGAAAACGCTCGTTATTATAAGCATATGGGTGAACGTTTTGCTAACTTCGAGTTTAAAGAGGAAGAATATAACAAAATGTTAAACCAAGAAGTTACGAGGGAAAACGTAAAGGAAGAATTAAGAAGGGATAAGGTATCAAAAGAGATAGCTAAGGATATTCTTAATAAAATTGATTTAGAGGCAATAAGGAGGCTTGAAAATGAAGAAATCAAGAAAGATTAATCGACTTAAAAGTCGTTTTGTTCCGGTCAAATTTAGCTTAAAGGAACAAAGACAGTTTACCGAAATTATTAATAAAGATAGGAATCTGCTTAAAGATAGAGCTAAAAACTACGATTTACTTTCAGAAATTGATCATGTAATGCTTCGGGCTGATTTATATTGTGCAGGTTTAGGCGAACTTGTTTT
>QWCE01001186.1_pt1 | contig 45872 bp, 74 predicted proteins | sample 1972531 | NCBI WGS metagenome assembly QWCE01 (sample SAMN09866716, study PRJNA288562) | Human gut metagenome isolate term4_stool, whole genome shotgun sequencing... | reverse complement strand
AAACCCTGGTTTCAGTTGTATCAGCTTTTAAATTTAGACACTCATTCAATTTCTTCTGCCAAAAAAAACCCTGGTTTCAGTTGTATCAGCTTTTAAATTGAAACAAAGGGAAGGATTGACATCCTTCCCTTTGTTTCAATTATTTACTTTTCTTCTATCTTTACTGCTACTTTAATTCCTTTCATTTTATTTTTCCTTTTTTAAAACTTCCCTTTTCTTAGCTATCCATTCTTCGACTTCCTGCAGCTCGCTGTGATCAGCGTAGTCTCTAATGTATTTCTTGCACATGCTTTTTGCTGAATACATCACGTTCTTTTCCCTGTTTTTTTTGTTCCAGTTATGCTTTGCTCTCGCTTGAGCATCGCTTTGCTTTTTTTCTATGTTGTCTCTTTGCATTCTCCTGCCCCTTATGCTTCTTTTATTCCTACCAGGTCTAGGTCGTAGTCGCTCTTCGCTTCTTCTGTTAGTTCTTCTCTATAAATTAGGAAATCCCAGTAATCTCTTTCTAGCTTGTCCTTATCGATATAGTCTTCAATCTTTTCTGCCAGCTCTATGAACCCTTTCTTTGGAAAAGTTCCAATGCTGAATGGCCTAAGTCTCATACCGTATATAAATTGTTTCATTGCTCCAACTCCTTTTTCTTTTGCTATCTGTATTATACCTTATAAGGTTTAAGATTATCAAGTATTTTATTTTAAAAAAAGACTTGTTTTATTATACCTTATAAGGTATAGTGTTATTAACAAAAGAAATAGTTATTAATAAAAAGGAGTTACAAAATGTTTAACAAAAAAGAAGTTATTGAAATCTTAAAAAATGAAATTAAAGCTAATGAAAATTATTCAGCTGCTGCTATTCAAAAAGCAAATGAAGGAAATATCGGAGCTGCCAAAAATTTATTAGAAATTGCAAACACTGCTTATAAATGTGCAAATCAAAGATTGAGCCAGTTAAAAGAAATTTCAAAAGGCAGATTAACAAATGAAGAACTTGATTTGGTTTGTCAAACTGAAGCCCTTTATTATAACGTAAGAAGAGCTTATAAAACAATAAAAAATAATCAAAAATAATTAAAAAATAACTTGCTTTATTATACCTTATAAGGTATAATAAACATAACAAAAGGGAAGAAAAAAGAAATCTAAAACAATATACCTTATAGGGTATAAATGAAAGGAACAAAGGAAATGAAAAAAATTATCGAACTTGAAAAAATCTTAGAAGAACAAAGTGAAGAATATTTAAACGACTATTTTATGGTAGCTTATCTAACTTCCAAAAAATTTGACCTTGAAGGCTTTGTCTTTGATGACTGTGGTTTTGACTACGACGTAGTAGAAATAGTTGAAAACCTTGAAAGATTTGGCATCAATAAAATTGTTGTTACTGATAGCTCTACTGGTCTTATGAAAGCTTTAAAAGTTTTCACAGACGCTGGTTTCCAAATCCTTGGAATGAAAAATCAAAAAGTTGGTTATAATGAATGGGCCAAAGAAGCAATTTATAAAAATGGTCTAATCCTTCAAAAATAAATAAAAAAGAGCCTGGGTTCTTCCCCAGGCTCTTTTTTATTTATTGGCTTCCTCTTCTGTTATTTCTTTTGTGTCTATAATGTTTGTGATATCTGTTGGCTTGCTATCTGCTATTCCTTCCGCCAACATATAGATACAAAGTCCACCTATTGCTGAAACCAGAGCGACAATCCTTTCAGTCGTTTCCGGACTTGCATTAAAAAAAGCTATCAAAGCTATCAAAACTGAAGAAACGCAGGCCCAAAATTTTCTACTGCCAAGTTTTCTCATTAAATCTTCTTTTTTCATCTTATAAACCTCTCAATCTGTTGAAATCACTTGCTTAGAGCGATTGTTTGCGACAATGCCCCAAATTTGCGTTTTTATTATTATAAGGTACATTTACCTTACTGTTTTTCTCTTCAATCCCTTGTTTGAGTTGAAATATCTTTGTTTTTTGTCTAGTGATTTGAATTCCTCTTCCGTTAGAAGTCTTCTTACTGCTATTTTTAAATTTTTATTGTAAGGGTACACCCACCTATCAATAATATTTCTTACCAGCTTTGCTTCCTTCCTGGTGTGCATGTGGGCATGCTGCTCATATTCTCCGCCCACTCTTACAATCAGCCAGGGTCTTTCTTTACATGTTGGTTTGTACTTAATGTCTAGCTTCATTGGATTGGCTGTCGTGGTATCTTTTTATCATTGCTGCTACTTGTTCTCTAGTGCAGTTTCCCTTCGGGTCATTCCCGTCGGTTATTTTATTTTCCTTTGCCCATTTCCAATCTTCTTTGGCCCATTCAGAAGGCTCGTTTATATCTCTCACTACATACTCACCTTGTCCTTTGTCGTATTGCTGCAAACCTAAACGCTCGATTAGGTTGATTAGTTTCGTTCCGTATCTCTGGTCAGTTGCGTACCCGCATTTTTGTAAAGCTAGAGCCTGGGTTTTATATTCTTTGGCTCCTAGAACTGCTGCGTAGTTTTTCTCCCTCCAGGGTGTGCTTATAAAAAATACATCATGGTCTTTTATGGATTCTATAAAATTTGGATATTTTCTGAAATCTGCTTTTATAGAATAAACTTCCCCATTTGGTTTTTGCTCCTTAGTTAGCTTGGAGTATGTTTCTCCCCTCCAATCTTTCGAAGCCTTTATGCCAAATAAATTATTAGCACCTTTTGCAAGCTCCGACCTGCCCCAGTTTGATTCCAGTATCGCTTGGGCGATGGTCACGCTTGGAAGTATATTTAGCTTTTGTCCTTCTATGGCTTTTAAAATGTTTTTTATGAAGGTATCTTCTGGAGCTGCTGCTGGTGGTTTCACTTTAGTTTTAACTTCCAAACCATAAAATTCAGCCACCGCTTTTGCTACTGCTTTCGCACATTTATCCAGGTTATTCCTATAGACCCTCGCATCTTCCAGGTTGTCGTGAAAGCAATGCTCTATAATCATATTTCTTTTTGCCAAGCCGTTTCTTAAAACTCCGTAGTAGTTTGCTCCGCTATTAGCTCTTCTGTACTTCGTGCCCCTGTTGGGTATACCAAGTGCTTCTGATACCTTCCTGCAGATTAAATCTCCTAGTTGTTTGCAGGACTCCTTCGGGTTTGTGCTATCCCAAACTTCAACCCCTCGAGCTCTTCCGTCCGCAGCGTTGGAGTGACAAGATAAAAATAAGTCATATCCTCTAGCGGCATTTCCTCTAGCTTTTAAACTTGGGTTTTCTCCTATATTATTTTTCGTGAGTCCTACTTGAAATCCATATCTTTCTAGCTCCGGTTTCAAATAGTTTTTTGCGTATAAAAAATTACAATCCCCCTCGTTGCAATAAGGGAGATTGTCTATTTGTTTAAATCCTCTATTATGTGCTTTGCCTGCTCCGTGTCCAGGGTCAAGCATGATTTTTATCATCTCATCAACTCCTAAAATTTTATCAGTCGAGTCTTTACCAACCTTTAACAATCTTGGCAATCAAGCCAGTTACAATTGCTGTAATTACAATTGTAATTATTGTGTCTTTATACTTATCATAGGCTTTTATAGGCTTATCTGTAAGTTCCATTAAAGTTTTGTTCATGACCTTAAGTTGCTCTTTTATAAAGTCTAAGTCTTTTTGAAAAAGCTTGATGTTTGTATCTTGTAAAGAGTTGTCAGTAGCAAGTTTCTCAATTTTTACTTCATGGTCTTTAAGTGTAGCCTCGTGCCTTTCTGCGATCCTTTCCATAAGAGCTAATCTTTTTTCATGGTCATTACATTTTTCTTCATCAGTCATAGGCTCTTCTTCCTTTCTTTAGATTTTATGGTCTATCTCCACTAATTATATATGCGTAACACTCGTCAACAGCATCATAGTCCGGTTTTATTTCTATAACTGCCATCTTATATTGTTTTGTAAATTTATATAAGCCTTGATAGTCATTTAAGCCTCTGTTAACTCCATCTGTCGTCTTTGCATAATAACCGTCATTGTTTGCTCCATAAGTTTTGGTGATTATATACAATCCCCTGTATGTTGGCTACTGCTTGCATTGCTGTTGTACTGTTAATTACTGCCTGCATTGCTGTTGTACTGTTGGCTACTGCTTGCATTGCTGTTGTACTGTTGGCTACTGCCTGCATTGATATGGCAGAGTTTGTCACTACATTCCATGCTCTGCCATATTCCAATATAGCGTTGAACTTTGTAAATGCTTCAATGTTTAGGTATGCTCCTGCTGCTACTAATTTCCCAAAGAATTCATCATTTTTCTCAATTTCGTCAATTGCAGTTTTGGAACTTGAAATCTTTTGAGTAGCTGTTTCAGAAAATATTATTGTATTGTAAACCTCTTTATTTGATGCTATTAGTTTTATTGCTGCCGCATTTCCTACTAAGTCATCAATGGTTTGGATTTTTGAGTCCAAATTAATATTGAAGTTGCATTTGAAAAGGTCGTAAAGTTTCTTTGACTTTATTATGGCTTGTTCCATTTTTACCATGTTAAATGCTAGCCTTCTTACTTCTTCTTCTGCCACTCCTCCTACTCCGAGGCTTTCTATGTCCTCTTTGGTTATGGCTCCGGTCTTACCGTTGATCGTAGTTGTTGTATCAGTGAACTTTGCATTCTTCGGTATAGACTCTACTGTTTCTTTGGCTGCGTTACTATAGTCGTTAGTAGATAACCCTTTACCTTCTTCCGCTGGCACCTTTTCTTCCAACTTGCTATCTATTTCTTTTACAAGTTCATCTATTCCTGTGAGGTTAATTATTTTACTTTTATCGTTGTCATTTATGTTACTTGTAACTCTATCTATTTTTACATAGCCTTTTGCTACTTCTTCAATAACCACCTGGTTAGCTATGTCTTTTTTCTGATCATTATTAAGGTCCTCGAACCTTAAAGGTGCACCTCTATCTCCCTTGAAGCCTTGAGGCCCTATGTCTCCTCTTTCTCCCTTGTCCCCTTTTACTCCCCTTGGTCCTATTGGTCCTTGAGGTCCGGTCTCTCCTTGAGGTCCTTTAATTCGACCGACGTTTATATAGGCTCCGCCTTTTGCTACGTATAAATCTCCAGCAATCATATAGGCTTCTCCGTCTTTAGGGTTCTTAGGTAGTTTATCTGTGCTTGGGACTGTTCCATTTAGACTCAGTGCTGCACCTGTATCTCCCTTTTCTCCCTTATCTCCTTTGGCTCCTTGAAGTCCTCGGTTTAAATAAGGCAAATCGGAGTATAGGCTTTGCCCATCTCCGATTTTCATTAACTGTGTATCTTGCTCAATGGCAATTTCTCCGTCTAAAAGAATTAAGTTTTTTTCTTCTAGCTCCGCCTTCGTTCCGTTGTTGAAGATGTATCTTCCAAGTCTTAAAATTTTCATTTTTAAGCTCCTTGTAATTCTTTTACAACTTCTTCAACTGCTTCTTTGATCCCAAAGATTGCAGGTACTTGTTCTAGGGTATAGACACCTGTCATTACCATAGTAACCCATGCTTTAACAACTATTGAGTTTTTGTCAAACTTTAGCATTATTTATCCCCCCTTTCTTCTGTGTTTTCTTTTTGGTCTTCGATGATAAAACCTCTATCTTTTAAAACTTTTTTTACTACTTCTCTTAGGTTCCAAAGTCTAGGAACTTCTTCCATGGTCTTTTCCCCGTTTAATATCAAGGTTACCCAGGCATTTACAATTATGCTTCCTTCTTCAAACTTAAACATTCATTGCCCCCATTCCTGCTATCATGCTAGATAATTCTGCGATAGCCTTTGCTTGGCCCATTGCCATTTCCTGTATCATCATTGTCATTTCTACTGCCAACTCTCCGTTATCAGCGGATTTGCTTTCTACAACTTTTGACAAAAATGCCATTTGTTCTTTTAGGTTTCCGCCTTGCTCCAGCTTTCTCATAGCTTGGATTTCTGAGACTGGTTTTTGAATAAACTCTATCATTCGACTGAACCTCCTATTGTTGTTATATAACTGTAAGCGGTTGACTTTCCTTTTTCGATTGTTAGTCTTATATTTACTCCCCACTTGTAGCTTGTCTTTGAAGTGTTTTGGAAGTGGAAAGCTCTTCCGTCGTTTGTCACAACTGTCGCATCTTCCCATGTAGGGTTGTCATCGTATGCGTTGTTACAAACCTCTACTTTTGCTTTGGCTCCTGGTGCAACATACCAACCAGGGATGACTAACACTTTCTTTGCTGCGACATCTGTGTTTCTTGGTTCTTTCAGTTGCATTACTAATCTTTTGGCTACTCTGTTAAAAGATACAACTCTTTGAGAAGATAGACCGTTGCTGTCCGTTGCAACTATTTTTATTGTATGTTTGCCAAAAGGAATTTTTAAAAACTCGAAGCCCTCTATCTTAAAATTGTAGGTCTTATTATCTGTGGCTTTAAAATCTTGAACCACTATTTTGTTATCTAAGAAGACTTTTAAAGTTATAGGATCTTTCTCCTGGTCAGTAGCTGAATAATCATAGGATATGGATTTATCCATTTCTCCTAGGTCTTTATCTGTATCTGAGATTACCGGTGCAAAGTTACTCCTTCTAAAAGTGAACCTTCTATAAGATACTGCGTTATTGTTGTCTCTCGCTTCGATTTCGATGGTGTTTACTGTGTTTATCTCGTATTGGGTTAGCATTTCAGAAGTGACAGTTATTTGCTGCTCCCCTGTACCAATGTTAGTAATGTTCTTTATAGTCTTACCGTTGATTTTTTCAACTACGTTGACCTTATCCCCGTTTGGGTCCTTAACTGTATAGACGATAGTGAAGGCAGAGTTCTTGTTTCCTAGGTCTTGGTCGCTTCCGCTTATGACTGGTGCGGAGTTTACCTTGTTAAAGGTATAGGTTCTTGTTGCTGTTAGTCCGGCCTTATCCTTTGCGATTATTCTTATCCTGTGTACTCCCAGGTTATAGTCGTTTATTGAAATCTTTATTGTTCTTGCTACTCCAAGTGTTATAGGAGTATCTCGTCTAAGTATTGTATCGTTTATCTGTTCTGTTACTGTTACGCTATCTCCTGCATCTGCTTCCGTAACAATATATGATACTTCGAAGTCCTCCTGCTTGCTTCCCAAGTTTAAATCTGACCCATTAATAATTGGCGGTCTGTTTTCTGGCAAAACTTTTATTATATTTGAATAAACATAATTTCTTGATGTAGTGTATCCGTCACTAACATCTAGCCTATACCTTACTGTCTTTATTCCTTTCGGGCATGTTTCGTTGTATTTCAGATCCCTGCCTGTGTAAACTTGGTTGTATCCTCCGTTGTCAACACTCCTATATAGTCTATATGTCAAAGTATCATCATCGGCATCGTATGCCTTACTCCAACTAACAGCTATTTGTCTTCCCTCTATAACTTCTCCAGGTACATTTATAGAGTTTGGGTTGCTAGGTATTCTATTTGTTTCGGATTTATATTGGCAACTAGTTTGGCAATAGCCCTGGCAACCTGTTTCACAGCTTGTATGACAACCACTATTCTCGCTTGACGTACATGAGTCTTGGCATCCCACACATGTGCTACTACTTTCACAAGAGTCACAAACTGGTATACTATAATCTCCCATTAATCACACACCTCCAAATTTTCGTATTCTTGAATTAAAATTTCTTTATATCTGCACCAGGGTTCACTCGCTATGTCTAATTTTTTATTCTTAAAATAATTATTTATGCTGCAACCCCCGTCACAAATCTTGTCTAGAAGACAATCTTTGCACCTATCTTTTTTCTCGCTTTTTACATTTTTTGTATTGAAGCTATTGGCCAACTCCAATCTTTTATCATCTGAAAAATCTTCATAAATATTACCAATTATAAAATCGCTACACTCATCGTTTTCAGTCATTTCTTGACAAGAATAGATGTTGCCTGTACTCCCTATGCTGCCATATCTACTTGCACCTAAACCGCATCTACCACAGGCTGGCATGTCTTGGTTATTGTCTCTATAGTAGCTTCCTTCTATTTTTTGTAAAAGTTCATATTCTTTTTTCATCTTATGAAGCTCTTCAAACCTCATATAAGGTTTACCTTCTTTTCTGGCTTTTTTTATGTGTTCAGTAATTTTTCTTACTTCATTTTCTAAAGTTTCATAGTGTTCTTCTTGCCATGCTGCAAAAGGATTTATTATTAAGGCTTCATTTTTAAACCCCTTTTCTTCTCCCCACAAGTAATTTTCATATAATTTATCTACTGTGTCCGGGTCCAGGGTTGCCCTCATAGTGACTTCAGGATAATACTTTAAAATCAAATCAACATCGATTTCGTCAAAGCTCCCCTTGCCACTGTGAAAGGGTCTATTATGATTTTGAGTTTCTTTATCCCCGTCTATGGATAATAAAAGACCCACGTTGTTATCTCTCAAAAACTTTAGCTTTTCTTCATCTAGCAGGGTTCCGTTAGTAGTTACCGAGATTTCAAAATCTCCATATCGCTTTCTGATATATTCTACAAGTGGCTTTATAATGTACTCAAACTTTAGGAGTGGTTCTCCTCCAAAGAAGGTTATATCTGGAATGTCGAGGTTATCCAAAGCGTTCTTTGCGTAAAAGTCCACTGCATCTTTCGCAGTCTTGTAGTCCATTTCTTTTGGCTGCTGCGTAACAAAACAATATTTGCACTTTAAATTACATTTCTGGGTTAAGTTTAAAAAACCCCCACTTATTTTTGGCAACATTAAATTACACCCCTACCGTTGACCTCGTCATACCAACCCTCAATAATAATAAGATCCACATTTATATTTATTGCTGAAGCTACAAAACCGTTATAAGACATGTTGTTTGAAGTTTGTCCTAGTAGGGTTGCTACTTGAATATCTAACCTTGAAACAATTTCCTTTAAAAACTTGATATTGGCAAAGTTTATTAGGTCATTCCATTCCATCTGTCCTAGGTTTTCTGCATTTACATATGTTCCTTCTTGGAAGATATTTCCGTCAAACCTTTCATGTCTTACTAACTGTGTGCCATCTGGATTGTTTCTTACTATGCTCTCTTTCTTTACATCTCCAAACTCAGCGATGTTGTCATACCAAAAGACAAGGTCGATTTCGTCGTTTATAAGCAGGTCCTTGTATTTTTCAAGAAACGCATTATTCTCCTCGTCTTTGTGCATGTTGTAATATTCTCTAAGATTGAACTGGCTCATGCTTTTGCTCCTTTCCTAGGTCAAAAATATTTATAGGGTCAGTTACTTCAACCTCTCGCACTCTAATATAAAAGGCTGCAACTAAACTATAGCCTGTTGTTTTTAGTACGCTGTCGGGTTTCCTTATAATGATGTTGTTTTCTGCATCTCTTATAATGATGTCAGTAATTTCCCCCTTACCCTTACTGGCATTGGTAAATATTTTTAGCATATCTCCTGTTGTTTCTGTCCTTAAAATTTCCATCTCTCTTGTTTCTTCTGCTATTACTAGCTCGGCTTTTGACACCTTGCTTTCGATGAATTTAACAACGTCAGAAATTAATTTTTCACTTAGCATCTATTCATCTCCTCTAAGAGCTTCGAAGCTATAAGTGTCTTCGGAGTTAAAATCAGAAGCGTATATTATTTCTGTTACTTCTCCGGAGTCTATTTCTCCACTCTTTATTTTTGCTACTGTTGGGTAGTAGTTCTTTGCGTTGTTTGCTCCGACTTGGATTGCAGCTTCCGTTGTCATTCTTTGTGCTTCTGCGTATACATCTGGTATATCCCCGCATGGGTGTTCCCCGCATAAAAAGGCAGTGTAGTTATAAGTACCGTAGTGGGAGAACAGGTCCAGACTTGCTGCAAAACCATAGCTTATTTTAATTCCTAGGTTTGCTGGGATTATTTCTCTAAGTCTTTTTAAAACATCCCCCTGGTAGTTTGTTCCTTTTTTTATAAAGAGCTCAAAATAAATTTCATACTCGTTATAATTTAGCCTTAGCCTGTAGTTGCTTTTCCCCACATAATTATTGAGCCACTCTTCTAGAGTTCGGTGGGTCCACTTCCTTAGCATATTCCAAAGAGAATAAATGGACCTTCTTTGTTCTTCCAAATCTCCCTTTATACTCTCGTCATTTATAAGCCTGCGGTAGGCACTTAAACCTTCCTTGCCTGCGGACTGAATATAAAGATTTTCCATTATCTTGTTGAGCCTTGCCCACAAGTTGGAAAGTTCAATATTTTCATTAATCCTTATCTGAGTGAACTCGTAGCCTTTTCCTATAATGTCTTGAGGTATGTGGACTCCTACATCGACTTCCCTATTGATATTTATTAGGTCTTCCGACTGGTGTAAATTTATTTTGCTTAGGTCTACCTGTAATTCTCTTTTCTCAATCAAATTACCACCTCAGTTACTTTGAGTTCTCCAAGCACCGGTATCTCTTCTTCCTGCAAAACCATTATTTTTTCATCGCTATCGAATTTTATATTCCTGTAGTCCACCACGTTTTTGGTGTTTAAAATAATACTCATGACCTTGGCTAGTCTTATGTCATTCTCGATGTATATCTCATCTTTTTCCTTGCTCTTCCTTGACCATCTTTCACGCTCCAACTTGAAGTAGTCTTCGATATCTCTTTTGATGTCTTTCTTTATTTCTTCGATATCACTTCCTGTTTCCTTCATGATTTCTGCGTTGATGTTTATTACTTTTTCCTTGGCACTTACGACTGTGACTAGATGTCCTATAGGAGCTATTCCAACTCCTTTTTGATTAAAAGGTACAGGGTCTAGTGCTTCCTGCACTCTTTCTATAAGTTCCTTGGTTGCTCCTTTGTTTTCTGGATCAGTAATAATTACCTTTACTGTTCCCCCACCGTTCCAAACTGGTATTATTTTTACTGAGCCTACTCCTTCGATGGCTTTTACTTTTATCCTGTAGTCGTCAATGTTTCCACCGTATGCGTTTGAGTTTATTGTTTCAAAGTATCGGTCTCTAAATATTTCAGTCTCTTCTTCGTTTTCTCCAAGCACAGCTAGGCTGTCTATTTCTGCAACCTTTAAATCTCTTATAGCTCTATTTGGTGTTAGCCTTCCTTTCCTAATGTTTCCGACTATTCCAGGAGTGCCGCATTGCATCTCGTAATAAAAAAGACCACCCTTTTCTCCCGCAAACTTAATCACATTAAAAAATAAGTCTTCGTGTGAAAATTTTTCCCCTATTGGTAGCTCAATATTGAATTTTCCGATTACTATCGAAGGTGTCGCAGGGTGTGGTTCTATTCCTCTTTCTTTTGCTCTTTGGATTAACCAGTATCGATTGGCTGTGTCTCCAAAAGCATTTTTAAAAAGAAAGTCCAAATAGGAATAAAGAATTGATACTTCTAGGGCCATTGGTGCTATGGCATCAAAAATTACCGACCCTTCTCTTTTGTCAAACTCGTTTGGTATCCTGTCCAGGTTCCTCTCTAGGATCTTCTCATAGGTTTGGTCCTCGAACATCGGCTCGTATATTCTTCTAGTATCCAACTAATAACACCTCCTCTATATCTACTGCTTTTTCTCTTCCAACTAGACTGACCTTAAAACTCATCCCTAGATTTAAATCCTGGGACCAATCTTCGTGGTACTTGAACTCGTACACATCTTCTATCCTGTCATCTAGCATTAGTGCATCTGTTATTCTCCTAGTTAAAACTACAAATGCATAATTTTTCGGTTTTCCAAATAAATCCCTTTTCTTAACTCCAAAGTTTGGATATATTGGGTAGATTCCTTTTTCGGTATTGATGCACTTATAAATAAATTGTTTTACTGCTTCTTCTCCGTCCGTGTAGCCTTTTACTCTTTCTTCTTCAATTAGCATTTTGTGAGTAAAACTAGGCTGCAGAACAATTTCAATTTCTTGTTCCAGGTACTCATTGTCAAAATTTGGAGTCATTTCTTTTCAATCCCCTTTTCGTGAACCCCCTTTTCTATTTTTCCATGTGTAACAACTACACTACCATGAGGGCAAGTTCCAATAAGTTCACATTTTTCTATTCTTCCCTTCCACTTGTACTCTAATCCATTTTGTCCTTGAGGTTCGCTGGCTTCGTAAAGATAAAAATAAGTTTGTCCTCTAAAGTTTTTTTGTAGGACGAACTTATTGCCTATTTCTTCTTCCGTAAAAACCCTATACTTGGGAATAACCAGAAAGTCTTCTTTAATGATTATTTTCTTTAGACCTTCTTCCCCTTCTCTATCTTCTGGGATAAAAGTTACTGGGTTTATTGACGTCAACTTTGCGTAGATAATTTCTGAAAAAGAGATTTTCCCCTGCTGACTATCTGCTATATTTTTTAAAACTTTGTATAAATCTGCCATTATTTCACAATCCTATACCATGCATATTCTTTGTACTTGCCCATGTTGCTTACCTTTGCTTGCGGTTTTGTTTGGTGTATTATCTTGTCCTTGCCTAGAGCTATTAAAGTGTGACCTCCGCCCGACCTTGTCCTTTGCTTTATGGCCACATCTCCTGCCTTGACATCGTCAAATGGTATCCTTTGGAAACAGCCACTTTTTATCATTGAAGAAGTATCCCAGGCTCCCTTTGGTACATTGAAGCCTGCATCTCTCATTGCCTGCCAAACAAAATAAGAGCAGTCCGAGTATCCTTTCTGTCCTCTTTTTGGTTGGCTGTACTTTTCTCCAAGGTGGCTGAAGGCACTATCAAGCATTTTTTGTAGTTGGGCATTATCAGCTTGAACTGGTGACTTCCCTATGCCAAAACCGTCCATCATTTGTTTTTTGTTGTCTTGAATGATCCCGTCTCCACTGCCAATAGGCATGATGTCTTTGTTTTGAAGGTCTAGGTCCATGAAGTGGTTTCCATCGTGAAAAGTATGTTTTATACTGTCCACTATCATGTAGGAGTTTATGTCTATATCCCCTATTGCCATCATTCTGACTGGCACCAGGCTTCCTGCCCTTATCCTTTCATCTCCTATTGCTTGCTTGATTTTAAAGCTGCGGTACTTTCTATTAAAAAATTCTAGCAGTTGGCTTGCTTTATTTTCGATATCTTCGTCATTATTAGTCTTGACCGTGTACTCTAAAAGTCCCCAACGTTTTATTGCCTCTTTGTCTTCCTTGATCACTTGCCTTAGTTGGTTCCCATTGTCGTCTGTTATATAAACCACGATTCGATTATAGGTTCCGTCGTCAATTGAAGTCACGTAGTCAAAATCAACAGCGTTGTCGTAAGTCAAAGGATAGTCGACTATCATGCTTGTTGGCTTCATGTAGCAGATTTTTCCCTTGTCGTCAAAAAGTGTGAATATTTCTCCTGTTTGCGATAGGTTGATATCATCTGCCGCCTTTATCATTTGCATGTACTCTTGATTTTCCTCAATCTTTTTAGGCACCTTGAAACTAGCACTTTCTATGGTCCCAACCGTTAGGCCCCTGTCCTCACAAATCTTTTTTATAAGCTCCGATACACTCATGGACTTGTATTGGTAGGTGTCCTTGTTCTTTAGATACCTTACCTGGTCATAACAAGTTACCTTTATGATTTGTCTTTTGTCTCTTGCTTTCTTGAAAACAAATCCTAAAAAAAATAATTTTCCGTCAATAGAAAATGATGCCCTATCTCCCTCCTGGAAGTTTAAAGCATCATCTTTGACTGTGTTAAATTCCATTATTCCTGCCCTAAAATCTCTAGTCCATGTAATAACAACATCTCCTTCGATTACTGGTTCAGAAACACTTCCGCCACTTCCTCCTTCAATCCTAACTGTGAATACTTTGTTTGAATTTTTGATAATCATGTTTTATCTTTTCCTTACTGGTCTTCTTAACTAGAGGTGTCAATAACTTATTGACTATTTTTCCCCCTGCTCCTGGCATAGCCATGCACGTTGCTGTTATTGCTATTCCCATTCCTAGTGCAGCAGGGTTTTCTGTAATAGTTTTGTACATCTGCCTTTTGGCTTCTGGTTCATTATTGCTTTTATCAGCTAGTTTCACAGTTTTTATTGGGATATACTCTTTTAGAGTGACAGAAATCTTTATATTCGTTCCGTACTGGGAGTCTTCCAAAACTTTATAATCTTCTAGGGTAGTGTACCTACAGGTTGAGTTTTTTAGCTCGGGGTCGGACGATGTTCTAATAATTACAAATTCAAAAACTTCTTTGTTGTCTTTTAAGTCTTCCAAATTTTTTAAAACCTGGGCCTGGGATATAAAATTCCCTACGCTTGGGTGTGGGTGTGAAAATGAGAAAAAAGAGAAGCTAAATTCCTTTAGCTGCCTTTTGTGAAGAACTGTATAAGTTTCTCCGTTTATTAGATTCAAAAAATCATTTTTGCTGTCTACACTCATTTCCAATTCTGCAGGTGTGATTGGTACCTGCCAACCATTTATATATAGTTCATATGCTTCTGCCATCTAATTACCCCGCATTAAATTGCATTTCTAGTTGTCTTGCTATCTTGTTTGATACTTTTTGTGCCATAGCTTCTTCGTCTATGCTGCTGTCGACCTTTCCTGTGAATGAGTTGTTGATTTCAACCTTGAAATCCTTACTTAGACTTGTAATAGCTCTTTGTTCCATTAGGTCTCTCAAACTTGTTAGGTCATTGTTTCTCCATGCAGTATTATCCTTTATTCCTTTGGTGTTGTCCGCTATCTTATCTAGCTTTGAACCTTTACTTCCTAGGCTCTTTTCGAGTTCTCCACCAGTTCCTCCTTGAAGGTTATTTAACATTTTTTCTATGTCGACTTCGCTATCTGATTTATCTTTAGCATTCTTTTTGTCTAGAGCCTTGCTTTTAGCTATTGCTATGTCAGCTTCTCTTCTCATCTTGTTTTGTGAGAATTGAGTTTGCATTTCTCTTATTTGTTTTTCGTTACTTGCCTTTAGTTCTTCCAACTGTTTTTGAGCTGCTTTAGTAGATGCAGTATCTGCTGCGTTCTTTCTATCACGCTCCACCTGGTTCTTGGCCATGATTTCCTCGTTCGTACTAACTTCTAGTGTTGGAAGTGCTTTTCCTACTAAACCTAAAAGACCATTTAGTCCGTTTATAAAATCGTTAATCATGATTTTGAAGTTGTTCATGAGGATTTGGATTCCGTTGCTGATGTGCATTTGGAGTCCGTTCCAGGCTACTTGGACTGCATCAAATGCCGCCATGAATGCTATTTTTGTTGTTGCTCCTGCTATTTGAGCTTGGCTGCCCATGATTGCACATCCTACTTGCACCTTTTCCCAAAGGCTTACAAAAGCATTTTGGACTATAAGCCAGGCTACTGCCAATCCTCCAACTCTTTCTATAAGGCTCTTAACTAGGGTAACGATAAAAACAATTATTGATGCTGCAAACATTAAGACCAAGCCTATTGGGTTTGAAGCTGTAACTCCATTTAAAACTATCATGGCTCCGGTCAAAACTGCCACCGTTGCACTCACTGCTAGTATCGCTTTGTTGAGTGCATCGGCTCCGTCCTTTGCCAAACCTAAATATTCCAGGACTTCCTTCAAAGCGACGGTAAAGGCTACTATTCCCACCACTGCCAGTGCGTATGGGTTTGTTGCCAAAGATTTCATCATTTTTTTGTTTACATCTGTAAGGATTTTGGTTTGTAGTATCCAGATTCCGTAGGCTGTGGCTATGCTTAAAATAATTGGCCTTATTAGTGCCCCGTACTCAATGATAAAATTAAACCCTGTAATAGCTGTATTTACTGTTTGCCCTATTACTTCCCCTAGTATGCTCCCTACATTTTTTGCGTTGGCTACAAAAGTTTGGAACTGCTCAGCATTTAAAAATTGGCTGAAACTTTCGAAGGCTGGTCTTAAACCCATTAAAAACGAGTTCCCTATTTCCGTTGTTATTCTTCCAAAAGTTTTAGGCATATTGTTGTATGCCCCTTCTATCTTCTCCTTGTTTTCCAGTATGGCCCTTACTACAATATCTGAAGTTACAAGTCCTTCTTCGGCTGCACTTTTTATACTTCCTGTGGCTATGCCCATCTCCTCTTCTATCATTCTGGCTATTTGAGGAGTGTTTTGTAAGATAGCGTTTAGGTCTTGGCCCCTTAAAACTCCACTTGCTAGTGCTTGGGTCAAGTTATACATTACAGATTCTGCCGCCATGCCTTCCGTTCCCGCTATTGCAAACTGTTTATTTAGTAACGTTGAGAACTCTAGGATTGTTTGGTTTGAATTGCCAAAAGCATTACCCGCCTGCATCGCTAGCTTTGTAAAATTATCAACCATTGCGGTGTAGCCTGCTCCAGATTCTTGGGCCTTTTGATAGATTGCATCTTGAAGCTGCAAAGTTTGAGCGGCTCCGCCACTAATCATATCTAGCCTTGCTTTTATATTTGAGAACTCGTCGGCTGCACCTACAAATGCTTTTATTCCTCTTAGACCTGCGTAGGTAGCTACAAATGTTTTTAACATTCTTGTAGCATTTCCTAGAAGCTCGGGACTTTTTCTTACTTCCTTGTTGTAGTTTTCATGCTGCCGTCTAGCTTCTTCCGCCTTTTCAGTCATTTGCTTTATACCGCTTCCTGCTTGTTGAAATAGACCTTGGGCGGATTCAAGAGCTTCTAAGTTTATCATGTTCTTAGTAGCTCCTTCTGTCTTTTTGGCTTCCGCTACTAACATATCAAGTCCACTTACTACGCTTTGTAAAACAGGAGTTACCTGGTTGTACATCATTATTGTTGTTTCTAAGCTCATCTTCTCACCCCTTTATCTGACTTTGCTTTTAAGTCTTTTGTGTACTTCTTTGTCGTCTTCGTACTTGCAGGATAGCATTGCAATATAAAAGGACTGTTTCCCAACAGTCCATGATAAAAATTCCTCGGGCCTTATGTTGCCTTTGGTTTCCCAAAATATTACATATGCTTGGGAGGTCAGTAAGTCCTCCCTTATTAGTTTTTTGCTTTATTGATTAGCTCTTTGTAGTCGGCTACTAGCCCTTGCTCTCTTACGAGTTTATCTCCTAGTTTTTCGTACTCTCTTCCTTCCAACATTGCATTTAAAAGTTGGCCTGCACTTGAAACCTTATAGTTATCTTGTAGTGCTTTGTCGTTTAGATTTGGGTAGATGATACTTCTTAGGATAGTTTCCCTTGCCATCTTTGATGTGGTTACTTTGATGTTTCCATTCTTATCTGTTTCGTATCCTTTTTCTTTTAGCTCAGCTATTTCTTTGGCTTCTAAAAGTCTAAAAACAAAAGGGATTGGATTCCCTTCTTTGTCCTTAAATCTATCGCTGGCTTGGATTTCGATTTCAGTTCTTTTGGCTTCTACATTTTCTCTAAAAAATACATTTAGGTTGTTTCTATCCATTTTCTTATCTCTCCTCAAAGTTTTCAAAAGTTCCAGAGATGTCTTCTTCCAATTCTGAAGCTTCAACATCTAGCTGAAAAATTGTTGTAGTTTCTAGGTAGCAATTCTTTAGAATTACTGTGTCATTTCCCTGTGCAAAGTTAGGATCGTCTTGCGTTAGTATAATATCGATTGGTGTTTCTTTTCTTTCGTGCATATATCTTTTTGCGATTTTTCTGAATGCCTTTGTGTGGGAGTACATTGTTGCTTCCCAAGTTCCTTTAGCATCTCCGCCTGTTGATAGGTTTATTGGTGTACCTAGTCTTGGTATGTCCGTCCTATCGATATCCACTTTTGCAGTAATGTTCTTCAAAAAGAATAAGGTTACCCTTTCTCCCTCGATATCCGCTACTGCTTCTCCAAATCGACCATTTATCAAGTCTTCTCTTTCGAGAAATTTTTCTAGTGCCATTTGCTGCTCCTCCTTATTCTACGATTACTGATAGATATAGTTTCTTCATTGCTAAAACAGGGCAAACTGCAAACTCAGCATATACTGCATCCTTGTCTTCCCCAAAGTCCACGATAATGTCTTCCGCTTCAAAGTTCCTTATAGCTCTAATGTTTTGTAGCTTGTTTGCGTGGTTAGTGAAGTCGTTCCACAAGATGCTCTGACCTGTCTTGTCGTTTAGTTCCTTGTCTAGATACAAAGTATTGAAAATTGTTGACCAGTCGTTAGCGATTTGATGAAGAACTCTTATTATTTGATTCTTACTAAAGTCTCTGTTCTTTGACTTTGAAAATTCTGTTAGTGAGTTTATGTCATCTAAAACTCTTACTTCGTTGTCTACTTCGTGGAACACAAATTCTCCATTTCTTAGTGCTGCTATTTGGTCTCTCGCTTTGTTGATTGGCTTTAGCTTTAGTTCTCCGTCGTAGATGTCATTGCCGACTGTTCTATTGATTTCGCACCCTGCTTCTGCTCCTGCTACCCAGTAGACGATGTCGCTTGGTAACTTTGACCCTTCTGCAGGTGTCGTTACGTTGATAATTAATTCTGAGTTTTTCTTGAAGTTATAAACTACTCCTTGTAGGTATGCTCCTTCTTGATTTACTCTTCTTTCAACGTATGAACAGTACAATTTCTTTACCGCTTCATCGTTTCCTGCGTAAGCTATAACGTTTATATATTTGCTTTCGATAAGGTCTAAAAACTTTTGGTGTTCTCCTACTGTTTCTTCCCCGTCTACTCCATTTGTTAGTTTATAGATTCCTATGTTTGTTTCTTTTGCAAACTTAGAAATGTTGAACTTGATGTATGGGTTTTCTTCGTTGAACTTTTCAATAGCTTCTTTTGTGTTGTCAATCGTTTCTAGAAGTGCTTTATAAGTTCCAATCCTTAACTCGATTTCTATCTTGTTTTCGTCATCGATTGAAATTGAAGTTCTTACCGTGAAGTCATTTCCTTTTGTTCCTGTGCACTTGGCTTCAATAAAATCATTTTTAGACTTTTGACCATCTGCGTTTAGCCTATAAACGTATACTGTCTTTGCGTGTAGGAGGGCTTCCCTTAAAGGCATTAGTTCTTCATCCGTATATTGGTGTCCAAATAGAGCTAGCGAGTCTTTTTGTAGGTCAGCTGCTTCTACTGTTATAATCTTTTCTGCTGCTCCCCAGTCTAGGTTTATTGCTACTGCTAGGAACCCTCTTTCTCCAAAGATATTGGCAGGTCTAGCCTTTGAGGTAAAAGATACATAAGTTCCGCCGAGTTCTTTATTTTGGATTGGCGGGTTCCAAGTTCCACCACCGTATGCCATTATTTAACCACCTTTCTATTTAAAAAATCATTTAATAATTTTTCTGCTTCCTCTTTCGTGTATTCTTTTCCGTCTTCCAAAACAACATATAATGCATCTAGGCTTCCAATTGGTTCTTTTGCATTTAGGAATTGTTCTTTAGTGAATTTAACATCCGCTTGTTTTGTTGCCATCGTGTTTCTCCAATCTTTTTAAATTTTCTATATCTCTATCTTTTATCTTTTTGTTTGCTTCAGCTGTGCGTTGGTCCTCTAGATCCTGGTCTACTTTTCTCTGGCCCTTTTTATAAGTGTCTCTGAATACTCTTTTACTTAGGTTCTTCCTGTAGCTGTCGTTGCTTTGGTCTTCAGAGCTTATTTGCCTTTTTGTAGTTATGTTTTCGTCCAGGTGCTTCATGATGTTTTGGTCTTTTTCCTTTTCTAATAGCACCTTGTATCTTGCCGTTATAACAATATCCCCGTCTACTATCTTCCCGCTTACTTCCGTAGCGGTAACTCCAATTTGCTTTAGTTGGATCTGCTCCAAAATAAATAAAAGGTCGAGCTTTATTTCTTCTAGGTTGTATCTGTCCTTATCGTCAGAAATATAAACAACATTAATCACGTTATCGGTCAAAAAGAAATCATACAGCTGTCTTAATAAATTAGTCTCAACTATAAAAATAAAAAAACAAGGAGTTCTTATTCCTTCCGGACTGATCCCTTGTTTCCCTATCCTTGTTTCCTTTTTGACGTTTGGATAATGCTCGTCTAGTTTATCAATTATGCCTTGTAGTAAATTCATATCTATCACTCAAATAATAAGCCTTCGTATTTGTCTAGATGCTTCTGAATAATCTTGTCCATGACTTTTTCCATTTCTTTTTCCGATATGGTCATCATGAATACTCCTTCCTTCCAGCCTATTGTTGCTCCGCCTACTACTATTCTGTGTCCGTATTCAACGTATGGAGCATATTCTGCCGGATTCAAGATTTCGATTTGATATCCTGTGCTGGTCTTTCTTGCTCTCGAAATATCCCAGGACATTCTTAGGTTACCTGTATCCACTGGTGTCCTCTTTGTAATCTTCCTTAGAGTCCTTAGTGCTATTTCCTCTATGGCTTCTTCCATTATTTTGTCTAGCACCTTTTCAAACTTTACGAAGTTCTTCCTCAAATCTTCCAGCTCTCTCATATCGATTTTTATCATCCGATATCAACCTTCTTCAAAACATATCTTGTATGAGTTGTATGCATAGATGGTTGCTGCGATAATTGATACTTGTAGGTCTTCCCTATTGCTTTTCTAACTACAATGGTTGACCCCATTGGTATCTTTACATCGGGTAGGGTTGTTAGTACATCTTCTCTTCCGTACTTAACATATCCTGTTTCTTTGTCCTCGCTTGAAACTGTTTTAAAGGCTAGTAAGCAGATTTGATTATCTATAATCTTTTCTGTCTGGGTCATCTGCCTTTTTGTTTCTGGGTCTTTGTACTCCACTTCTGCGTAGGCATCGAATGTATCTTCCATTAAGATTTTGAGAGCTGCTGTGTAAATGTCTTCTACTCCTACCATTTCATGCACCTGTACCTGCTGCAAAAGATTTCTAGTTTGTCATTGAACAGGCTATTCATCTTTTGCTTGTAAGCTTTCTTCTTTAAATCCTTCTTGTCTTGCTCGCTTGCATCTCCAAATTCTACAGAAGTATTTTCTATTGTGACTGACTTTGGAGTTCTTCCTGCTGCTGGTGTCTTGGCATCGATTATGTCTCCGACTTCCAAACTATTCAAGATTGCCTTTATTGCCATTAAGTATTCTATAGCTATATCAGCTTCTTCTGGGAAGTCTTCCCTGTAACATGCCCACCTTAAAATATCTAAAACCTCAACTTCCAGGAACTCTAAAACTTGGGAGTCGATTTCTTCTCCTCCCAAATATCTTATAATTCCGTTTATCCTATCGAGTTTTATCATTTTACTGTCGCTACGAATACTTGATTACAAGCTTCGAAGGATGGGATTGCTCTTGCAACTGATTTTGTGATTCTCGCTACTGGGTCTACTCTTCTGTAGATCACAGATGTAATAAAATCTTGGTTCCTTACTTCTAGGTTTGATACAGCTGGTAGTTCCACTTCTTCTGCAGTTAGTCCAAAGTTTGTATTGCCTAGTTTTGTTTCTGGCATTAGAATAACTGTGTTTGGTTTAATAAGTGGTGTTACTGTTCCGTCCGCTAGTCTATATTTTTCATTGTAAACTGCAATTGTTGGTAGGTCTCTTTGTGTCAAAAAGTCGTTTAAGTTTGTTAGGCTTGGAACGATTGAAGCGTTCACTCCGTAGATTCCTTTTCTTACTGCTTCTGAGTTTAAAATCATTCTTGAAGTGGCTTTGTCCATTAGCATTCTTGTTGGGTTGATTCCTGTATCGTTTACGATTGTGTCCACCCATTTATCAAGGTTTTCTAGTGGGTTTGCTGTTGCTTCTGACCATCTTGCAGTAGTCTTTAGAGTTTCTTGGTGTGCTTCTGGCATGTGGTAGTCTATTACTCCCTTTACACCATTTTCGTCTAGAGTTAGTTTTCCTGTTTGTAGGATTTCAAATCTCATCATGTTGATTCTCTTATAAACTGACTCAATTGTTAGGTCAACGTCGTTAAAAATCTTGTTTAGGACTTCTTGCTCTTCTGCAGTTGTTCTTGGGTTTTGAAGCTTAACAATTTCATCTTCTGTGATGTACTTTGAGTCTTTGATTAGAAGCATGTCTAAGATGTTCTTTGCTAGGCCTGGTCTTCCAGATAGTTTAGTGTTTGTATCTGGAGAATAAACTTCTGCTGTGACTGGTTGTTGATTGCCGCCTATAATATATTCGATTTTTAAATCGTTTGTCTTAACGTTTGGAAATAAAAGATTTCCGATGTTATTTTCTTCTTGCTTTGTTCTTGCGTACTCTCTTAGGTCAAGGTTCCCCTCGCTCAAGTTTAAAATAGCATTAGTAAGTTCTTGTGGCATTTATTTTCCTCCTCTTATTTTACTAGTTTAATTTCTGGCATCTTGGCTTCTGCGTTGATTGCTTCTGGTAGTTTGTCTTCGTACACATAACCTTCGATTAGTAGTGGTGCTTCCATATCTGATTCTGTTACGTCGATGTCGTATAAAATAATGCCCTTTGCTGTCGCATCATTTTTTGGATAAACTGTTCCTGCTTTTACGATGTTTCTTCCTGCTACTTCTTTTCCGCTGCCCTTTTTTAGTGTAACTGTCATAGCTACGTATGGATCTGCGTATGCCAAAATATTTGTTTTTGCTTCAAATGATAAATTTTTGCTTAACATTTTTACCTCCTGTTATCCCCATGGATTAAAATCTTTTGTATCTGCTTCTCTCTCGATTACTGTGTCAAATAAACCTTTAGGCTTTTCTGGATTGTCTCCAGGGATTCTTGGGTTCCCGCCTTTGATTTTCGTTTCCTTGAAAAGAGATTTTAGTGTCTCGTCTTCCTTTAATGTATTGAGCTGCTCGTCGATTCCTATTAGCTTGTCGTCCTCGTACTTGATGTTTTCTCCGTCTAGTAGTTTTCTGACTACGCTTATGTTGTTTACCTTCTGGCCATATAGATATTCTGTGATTGCATTATCTTTTCTTACAGCCTTTAGTTTTTCTTCAGCTGCTTCTCTATCTTTTTTGTTTTCTTCTTTCAGCTTATTGATTTCAGCTTCAAGCTCTTCTTTGTTGCCGCTATGTTTTTTTAACCCTTCAATTTGCTTGTCTCTCTTTTTGATGTCTTCGCTTAAACTATCTAGGTTGTCTTTTACTTCCTTGTATCTGTAATTAGGCACGTAGTCCTTGTTTACTTCTTCAAGTATCTTGTCGGCTTTTTCGTCTTCAATTCCAAGTTCCAGTAATCTTTCTTTAGTTAACATTTTGTCCTCCTATTTTCGCATAGTTGCTATTCAGCATTTTACAGTTGCTTAACTTCTTCAAGTTATTTTTCCCCGCCCCTTTGTGCAAAATATATAACTTGTCGCACTTCCCACTTTGACCATAAAAAATAATCGTGTGAATTTGCGTGTGTTTTTCGCACGATTTCCTCACGATTATTTACGATTAATTTTCTTTTTTCTTCCAAATAAAAAGCACACCAACTCAAATGTTAGCGTGCTTTATTTCTTTTTTTTATTCCTCTACTATTTCAAATAATTCTGGCGGATATAAATAATCTTCCTCTTCTTCGTCAATTATTCTATACCAACCTTTCTCTATGCTTAAGACTTCATATATCTTATTTTTTATCATGTAGACCGGGTCCGTTTCTCCTATATACTTAACTTTCATCTTCAAACCACCTTTTGACTTTCATTTTTACTCTTCCGGTTTGTTTTGACTCGAACCAGTGTAGTTCGCATCTTGCTGGTTTTCCTTTAAAATCTACAAAACCTTCCCCTCTGACTTTTTTCCAATCCTTAGGTTTATTTTTGTATTGTTTTGCTAGGTGGTTAGCTACCTTAACTTTTTTGTTTGAGTTCCCTCCTGCAAATACAACTATTTTTGTGATCTTTGTTCCTTGAGTTAGCTTAGTATAACCCCCGTTTGGTAACTTTACTGTATCTCTAAACCCTGCCGCACTTAAGCTTCTAGGTATTATTATTTCATCACTATTATAACCTCCAGCTGTGTTGGTATCAATGTCTTTTACAAATCTTTCATACCATTTTTTATAGGTCATATCCGGTACAGTTGTAGATTTTCCTGTCCTCACATTCCTTGCTGCTCTTCTTTCTACAATCTCATCTTGGATGTCGTCGTCAAAGTATGGTATAGTTGTCGACCTGCAGTATACGTGGAAAGGTGGAGCTGTTATTCCTACCTCGTAGTCCTTAACATTAAAAACCTTTCCGTCTAGTCCTCGGCATATTTCTGTGGTCCTTGTATCAAGGGTTGCCAAAATCTCATACTTTTCTACTCCCATTTGTTTGAACATTGACTTCCTGGAGCTTGCGTGTATAGCTGCTGATTCTGTTTGGACCAGTCTTTTTGCGTTTGACTTACTGGTGTTTAGTTCGTGAGAAATCTCAGCGGATATCTTATCTGGACTCCTTCCGGTTATAAGTCCTTGTCTTAGGTTGGTATCAAGGGTGCTTATAAGTTTATCCTTCCTGGCCCATATTCTGTCCGAGAAGTTTTTCCCATCGTTGGCCCAGGAGGTGTTTAGCACTTCCTCTACTAAGCTTGGCGATAATTTGTTTATCTGCTCGTACCCTATTATCCTTTGTAGCTCGTATAGGTCCTCATAGTAGCTGCTGGTGTATTGGTTTGATAAATGTGCAAAAAGTTTCTTCTGCTCCTTATTTAACATGACCGCCACATTTGACTTTAGGGATAGTTGCATGGCCTGTAGTCTTGATATCCTCACTCTTCTTGAAGCTACATCAAGTTCCTTCTCTAGGTCGGGTGTTATAAAACCTTTTGAAGCATTTGTAAAATCCGATAGATTGTTTCTAAAACTTTTAACCTCTTTCTTGTTTAAAAGTTTTTTGGCTTCGCTCATGCTTACTTCGTCCATGCTGTTTAATATTCCTAGAATATCCCTATCGATGTTTTCTGCTGCCCCTTTATACATCTTAAATATTTCAGCGACGTATTTGTCGTTGCTGTCAAAAACATCTTTTGTGGATTTGAGAAATCTATTCTTCCAGTACTCCGTCATAGTCCGACTCCTCTTTGATCTCTTTGGCTACTTGCTTTTCTTCTTCAGCTATATCTTCAACCCATGGGTGGTTCCTCATGATAGTCCTGTTTGAGATTACTCCGATTGACCTTTGAGCGTTTTCTATTGTTGCTGTCTCGTTGATTAAAATATTTCTGTCAAAAGTAAACTTGACATCTTGGTGGTCGTAACCCTTGTAATAATTATAAAAATATAAAAGTATATCTAGGCTGACCTTGTATTCTGTTTCCATCTCATTGGCATCTAGGTCGATGTTGGTGTAAAGAGATTGAATGGTCATCTGGTTTACTGCCTTTTGGAATAGTTCAGAGTTTGTGTCTACTCCTCTTCCAACTTCTATAAGGGACCTTATAAGAATTTCTAGGACTGTCTCGTAGTTGGCTATGTTTATGTCTACGCTTAGGGTCGATACATCTGCGTTGCCTGTTTGCGGGTTAGAAGAAAAAGCTATAATTCCGCTGCGGTTTATTTCTCTCCTTATCCTCTTTAGGTCTTGCTCGTTATGGCCACCTATGTTTTTTAGGACCAGGATTGTGTTCCTGGAGTCCTCGTCCATTGAGTCCATGAACCTTGAGAGGATTGAGTTAATAGCATCTTGCAAAGCCTTCACTCTATTTAGTAGTGGTTGTTCCTGCTCGTCCATCCTAAAATAAATTAGTGGAATTCTTCCCCAGTTGCCTAGCTCGTCTCCTATCATAAAATAAGGCTCTTGCTCTCTTAGGACTAGCTCCCCATTTACTTCCTCGTATCTGTCTATCCCCCACATGTGGTAGTATTCCACTATTTCTGTTTCGTGGTCTTCGTAGTCTACCGTCTTGTAAAATCTGATAAAGCCCTGGAGCCATGTGTGGAGCTTGTCTTCCCAAATCGGTATAATTTCTAAAGGGTCAAACTTCATCAGTTTGAAGTCTCCTTCCTTGTCGATGTATGGGTAGATGTACCCCATGTTTGCTAGCAGCGAGTCTTTTCCAACTGATTTTATGAGTTTGTGGAACTTAAAATTAAAAAGTTCTTCCTGCAGCTTTTCCTGGTAGCTTTTGTTTTCGCTGCTTACTCCAATTGGTCTAGTGAGTAAGTAGTTCTTCTTCTGGTCTACTAGGACTGCGTATTGGTTTCTCATAATTTTATTATTTGGGAGGTTTTCTATAACTTCTCTTGTTCCTTTTACCTCTCCAATCCCTAGTCTTTTCTTGTATAGGATTTCTTGTTTGTTGTTGTAGTATTCGTAGCTGGTTACTATTTCTTCGTAGTCCTTGCTGCTCCTGTAATCATTTAAAAGTTTATTTATTATCTTGGCCGATAGGTTATCCAAAGTATAGGCCTCCTTCGTTTATAATATTTTCCGCTACTCCTGTTGTTGTATCTTGAGCATCGTCGTGAAGGTTTTTTCCTTCCTTCTGGTACTCTTTCATGCTGATAAAATATTCGCTCCACCTGTTATGCCAGTTTTCTGGGTAGTAGATGTGCTCCATTATCCAGGTAGCGTTGGATAGTATCCTTGCGTTCTTGTTGTTTGATTGGTGGAAGGTATTTATTACTGTCCTAAAGTTGCCATATTCTCGGCAATAACTTTCTACCTGTCTTGCAAAACCTCGGCCACCGTTATTACCTTCTATGATTGCTGTGTTTACTTGATGATCTGTCAGCCTTCTTGCTACTTCTTTTTCTGTTATCTCCATGTGGTCCTTGGTGTAATAAACATCAAGTATATAAGCTTCTCGGTTTAAAACTCCGTATATAATGTTGCATAGGTAATCTTCCCCGGTATCGGCTGTATCGCAGTAGCTCCTAATTTCTGTGAACTTGTATCTGCCAAACATATCAACTGGTATCGTGTCGTATGTCTTAAAGTTTTTGTATAAAGTTCCCTTGATGTCTATTGGTTCTTGTTGGTAGTTTGCATTTGCTATCTCCGGACTCATGGCCTTGGTCTTTATTTCAAAGGACTTTTTGTTTAGTATCTCGTCGCATAGCATGCTCCCATCTTCCTGGACCGCCTTATAATTTATATGCTGGTAGGGTGTTTCGTTCTCCTGACAAAAGTTTATAAGTCTTCCGGCTAGGTCTTTGGTAGACCACCTTGTCATTACTACGATTATCTTCCAGTTGTTTCCTTCCAACCTTGATAGGATTGTATCTGTGAACCAGGACCACTGCTTGTCCAGGGTTAGGGTGTTGTTGGCTTCCATCGAGTTCTTGATTAAGTCGTCTATTACCAGTATGTCGGCTCCAAATCCCGTAGAGGTTCCGCCTGGTGATGTTGCTAAGTAGTTATTATTCCCATCTTCTAGGGACCATTGGTTTATTGCTCCGTCTCCGTATTTGATTTTTGTGTTTGGGAATATGTCGCAGAATGTAACCGCTCTAGGGTTTTCTTCCGCTATGGAGTTCCTTATCTGCTTTGAGAAGTTAGTTGATAAAAGGTCGTTGTAGGCTCCCATCATTATCTTTAGCTTGCTGTTGTTTCCAAGCATCCACTGTACAAAGTGGTTAATAGAAAAAGTCTTCCCGTGTCTAAGCTACGGAGGCATGTTGACTATAAACACTTGGTCCTTCGACTTCATAAAATCCTGCAAACTGTCACAAAGGTCTTTTAAATATTTTCTATCGTCTTTATAAAAGTTTGGGTTTTTGAGTTGACAAAAATAATAAAAATCTTTTCTTGCCAGTGCTAGTTTTGCTTGTTTTATTATTTTATAGTCAATTGCCACTTAACCACCTCCTGCTATGCATACTCCCAATATAAAGGGTTCCCGTTTTTGTCTCTTCCTGCTGCTTTTGAAATTATTTTACAGGCTATACTTAATTGACTTGCTGATGCTCCTACTTCTTTTGCTGCTTTTGAAATCGAACTATAAACTTTGTTATTGTTCTTGCATCTAACTTTTATAGATGTTGCCTTGGTCATTGCCTTGATAGATTTTTCAATGCCTTCTTTTGATTTCAAATTATTTTTATATAGGTGCTCGCTTTGGTCTTTATAAGAAGCCCATTCTAGATTTGATAATTTGTTATTTTCTTTGTTTCCGTCTTTGTGATTTACGGTTGGCAAATTAAAAGTATTTTTTATAAATGCTTCTGCGACCACTCTATGAACTCTAACTGTTTCTTGTTTGCCTTCCTTGTATAAGTCGGTCATCAAATATCCCTGTGGGTCTTTTCTTAGTGATTTTGTCTTCCCTCTAATAAATTGTGGTTTTCCGTGGTTGTTTTGATACCTGTCCAGGCTTCTTATTTGTCCTTCTTCGCTTACTTCGTATAAACCTTCATAACCTTTAATCGGATTCCAATTCATTTGTTACAATCCTTTCTTACTGGTCCTTTATCATCTTCCTTAGTTCTTCTGCTGTAAGTTCATCAAATGGATTTTTGCCATTTACGTCTAGTTCTCCCTCTAGTACCTGGTGCCTTCTGTCTCGCCACTCGTATGGCTTCCTGTTCTTGAGCCAGAATATCATTGCTGTGGTATCTGGTGGTATTTGCTTCTTTGTGACTTCTTTTTTTGTCGTTATCCTTCCGTCCACTTCCTGGTAGTATACTTTCTCTTCCGTTACTTCCATTCCCATGGCTCTTTTGAGTAGTGAGTTCTCTACTTCAAAGTCTACGACTTCCTTTCCCTTCTTTAGGGCAGCCATTATAGTTGGGAACTTGTTTTTCCACTCTTTTAATGTCGAGTATGCTATCCCCATATTCTTTGCTACCTGCTCTTCGGTTAGTCCGTTTCTTGCCCATGCTTCTATCTTTGTCAGACCATCTTCTTCCAACCACTCATGGAACTTACCTTTTCTTCCCCCTTTTTTCTTTGTCATATAATCATTCCTTTTCTAATAATAAAAAAAGAAGCGATGTTCTCGCTTCCTGCTGCTTGTATAACTAACTTGAAATTTTATAGATTTTTAAGGGTGCCTATGGAGGTGTAAATTATTGTAGAAATCTATTTTAATGGTTATCGTTAAGGGTTACATAATAAGGTAGGTTTGTTAATTGGCGATTTATATTCCTGGCTACCCTTATTAAATCTATTCTGTCTTTCAACTTGTACGCTTATTTATTTATTAGCTCCGCCTTTTTGCCCGTGAACTTTTCCCACCTGTGAATTATTACGTCTACGTATACTGGGTCTAGTTCTACAAGTCTTGCTTTTCTTCCTGTTTGTTCGGCGGCTATTAGTGTTGTTCCACTTCCTCCAAATAAATCTAGGACTATCTCACCCTTCTTGCTGGAATTCTTTATTTGTTTTGCTATTAGTGGAACTGGTTTCATTGTTGGGTGTAGTGGATTTGTTGACGGTTTGGCTTCTCTTAGGATTGTTGTTCCGTCTTCCCTTAGTTTTAGTAAAAGTTCAGCGTAGTCTCTTAGCTCTTCCTTTGTCATCTTTGATAAGTTTGGCTCATCATCAAATGTGGTAGTGTTTGTAAAATCATTTATAAAGTAGTGTGCTGCTCCTGGCTTCCAACCATATAGACATGGTTCGTGCTTCCAGTTGTAGTCTTGTCGTCCTAGTACTAAACTTTTCTTAACCCATATTAGGTTTTGTCTTTCTTCCAGGTCGTTGTTTTTTAGTGCCTGTGAAAAATATAATCTATTTGTATCAGCGTGCCACACATAGTATGCTCCGCCTTCTTTTAAGCATTCCCTCATGACTTTGAAAGTGTCTTCCAAGAAATTAAGGAAGGACTCATTGCTCATGTTGTCGTTTTGTATTTTTCCTGCTGTGCCTTCGTAGTTGACATTGTATGGTGGGTCGGTTACGACCAGATCAACTCCTCCTAGGTCTACTATTTGTTTGACTTGTTCTAGATTGGTGCTGTCTCCGCACATTAGCAGGTGGTCTCCCAGTCTATATATTTGACCTTGTTTACTTTCTGGCTCTTTCTCTTTGATTTCATTTACTTCCATGTCTATGTCGAAGTTGTCGTCTTTGAAGTTGTCTTTGAAGTCTATTTCTTCAAATCCAAATTCTGACATATCAAAATCTTTAAGGCTTTCTAGCTCTAATCCTAAAAGTTCAAAATCCCATTCTGCCAACTCAGACACCTTGTTATCTGCAAGTCTAAAAGCTTTTATTTGGGATTCGTCTAGGTCGTCTGCTACTATGCAGGGTACTTCTTCTAGTCCTAGCTTCTTGCTTGCTAAAATTCTAGTGTGACCTGCCACGATTTCGTTGTCTTTGTCTACGACGATTGGAACCTTAAATCCAAAGTTTTTTATAGAACTTGCCACCTTATCTACTGCCTTGGTGTTGTCTCTCGGGTTATTTATGTATGGTATAAGTTCTTCAACCTTTTTATATACTATTTTTATTTTATCCAAGATTTATCATCTCTTTATCCAGTATTTTCATCAGTCCTTTTCTTGCTCCTTCCAGGTCTCCGTTTATAGCTTGACCCCTTATGGTTTTAAAAGTATTTCTTTCTATGTGGTTCTTATGCTTTTTTAGTTTCTTCAAAAACTGATTCAAATTTATATTTTCTTTCATTGCTTCTTCCTCTCATAAAAATAGAGCCTGCACAGCGATACAGGCTCTTCTCAAAAGGAGCATTATAGACAATTTTTTTGTCCGCTATCCGTAAGAAAAAAAAGAAAGAAAAATCTCGGTAAATCTTTAAATTTACCTATTACCATAGTATCACAAAAATATTATTATTGACTATCTTTTACTATCATCTTCAAACCGTTTTTGTGGTATTTATAAATCTGTGAAATGCTATAGTTTAACTCTTCCCCTATCTCTTCCCACTCCATTCCTTCGATGTATCTTCGCTCCAAAATGCAGGCTTCTATTCCACCTATCTTCTGTATTTCAATCTGTGCCTTGTTTACTTTTTCTAATAATTTTAATATGCGTATGCTTATGCAGTACTGTAGCTCGTCTATGTCCTCTACAATGTTATCTTTATAAATCTTCCCGCCTGTGGCTCTTACTGCGTGAAAGTCGGTAGAAGATTTCACAGAATATTTTATACTTTGGTACCACTCTAGCTGTCTCAGCATGCTTTTTAAATTTAAAATGTCGGCCCTTATGTTCTCCAAATCTTTCTTTACCACGCTGCACCTCTCGAAATCTTTACGACTTTATTTCGTATTCTGCATCTTTTACTAGCTCCTCTACCGTTACTCCACTTGCCTTTGCTACTCCTAGTGCTACTCTAAGACTTATATTTTTTGTTTGCTTCCCGTTTAAAATATTTCTTAGGGTGTTTATGTGTATCCCTGCTTCTTTTGCTACTTTCGTTTGTGGCTTCCCGCTCTTAATAATTAAATCTTTTAATCTTTTATTTAGTGGTGTCACTTAAATCACTTTCTTTCACAAAAGTACCATTGATCATCTTCCCCTTGCGGTTTGAGATTTCCTCGTAGGCACTTTTTACGCAGTCTGCAAAATTTAGGTCATATATTGTTGCTGCTCCCATTAAGTTCATAATCGCATTTTCTAAAATATCATTTTTGTATCCGCACTGTAGAACCGATGTCGTTATTCCTTCCATGCATAAAATAACCGCTTGTTTGTTGTTCTTGTACTTATCCAAGTTTAATGATACTTTATCTGCCAACTTACAAGAACTTTTATTTATTTCTTTGAAGTCTAGTTTTTTGTCTAGTATGTTTCCAATTACTAGGGTCACGTAAATATCCCCTATACTGTCCTTTATTGTTTCTTTTCTTTCTTTAGAAATTCCGATTATAAGCTCAGCGACTTCTTCCGCTGTTTTGATTTGTTGACCTTCGACTGTTCCCTTTTTGTCCAGCTCTCTTTCGATTGCCCATTGTTCGATTTTTTCTTTCAAGAGATTTAGTCTTAAAATTTTTGCTGCGGTTGATATTTGTTTTAATCCATTCATTTTAGTTTCTCCTTTTTTATAAACTTCCATCAATCGTTCCAGGTAGTCCTTGGCTTTCATGAGGTCGTCTTCTCCGTTCTTGTTGTTAAATCGTACTAGGTATTTGAGAGTATTAAAAAGGTATATACTCTCTTCCGTCTTTAGGTGGTTGTTGTCTACTATGCCGATTATTGTTTCTATGGTGTCTTTTCCGTCTATCTTATAATGGTCGGGATTGTTTCTCATTTTTCTACCTCATCTTAATTTATTTTCTTCAACTCGTATGTTTCGTTCTTTATTTGTATAAAATACTTAGGCTGCTTCGTTTCCAGTTTCTTCATCCTATAATCATATAAATTTAAGGATCCAAAATATAAAATCAATCCTAAAATTATTATTGCTAGCCTTAGGTTATCTTTGTCCATCTTCTACCTCCACCAATTCGTAGTCTTCAAGACTTGTTTTGTACTTCTTCTTTATGTCTTCAATCTTTTTTTTGTAAATTCAGTTTGGTCATCTTCGTCTTGAAAGTTGCTTCCTAGATATGGGATGCCCGTTGCTATATTTAGCCTGTAGTATTTTTCTGTGTCTTTGTTTCCTTGAAACTTCATCCACCTGTGCTTTAAGTAGAATTTTTCTTCTGGAATTCTTTCTCCGATTGGTGTTTCTGCCAGTTTTATTGCTGCTTTTATAACTATAAAATCTCCTGGAGTGCACATCTCATTTTTAAAAAAAATAACATTCCTGTTAAATTTTCCGACTACTATATAATTTGTGTTGTCTTCATATTCCTTCTCTATACGATATAATGTTGCATCACTTGTTGTAGTCCACCCGTTTTCTATTGCTATTTTTTCAATTTCCTTATACGTCATCCTTCTTGCTCCTCTATTATTTTTTCAATCCATATTTCTATGATTTTATCTTTCTTGAGATATACGCTATAAGCTCCTTCTAGTGCATCTTCGCACTTTACATATTCCTTGCTTTTGTTGTATATCTTCCAAAACTCTTCTTCGTTCTTCACAAAAATTTCTTGGCATGGTGGATCGCTATAGTCTAGGGTGTTGTCCTCGTAGTATAAAATTACTTTTATCATTTTCTTGCTCCTCCTTTACACGTCTATTGTTGCCATGAGTATTGAACTGGAATTTACCAGCACCTCGATTCCGTCTTCAAAAACTAACGATACATACTCGTTGTTCTCCAGCACTAGCTTTAAATCATCTAAGCTTGATACCGGATTGTCTCCTATCCAGATTGTTCCTGCATAAGCTTCGTCGTTGATTAGTATTATTTTAAATTTTGTAAGATACATCTTTACTTCCTTGAAACTATTTCTACTCCTGTTTCCTCTTTTATCGTCTTTAGAATGTCTTGCAAATCCAAGTATTTCTCGTCTATGCTCTCGTATAATTCTTTGAATGCGGCAGCAAATTTTATTATTCTTTGCTGCCCAAATCCAAATTCATCTCTCAAGACCATTATTGGTACTGCCATGGAGAATTCTGTTGCTTTTTCTATGCTGTCTTTTCTTCCTTGCTCGTACCCTTGCCTTCTATAATTTTCAATATCGGCTAGTGTCACTTGGTATACTGGTATCTTTTCTTTCTTCTCTTTCTTCTTCCTGCTCATTCTTGTAACCTCTCCTTTAAAATTTGGACTGTTGGGAGATGTGTTATTTTATCTCCTGCATCTAAATCGTCAGACAAGTCGATTTTTGTTTCGATGTCTTTGGTTACGTATCTGTCTATTTTAAAGTTGTAATTGTTTGTTGCTGTGATTAAAATATCGACCTTTGTAAAAATAATTAAGTTCTCTATGTCCTCGTAGCTGGAGTTTAAGCTTATGCAATTGGCTCCTCTTTCTATAAGCTCTTTGGCTAGTGGTTTTCCCAATATGTTTGACTGATTTATAATCATTACTGTCTTGTTTTCCACCTTGCCAATGGTTTTTAGGATAGCTTCTGCGGTTATGCTTAGGTCTCCTGTATGAATTCCCTCTATATCAAATCTTGAATTATTTTTTAAAAACTCGCTGAAATTATCATAAATTTCCGGGTCCATGGGTTTTAAAACTAGGCACTTGTCGTAGGCTCCCTCTACCATGTTTCCTAGTGGAGAAATAATGGCATCTGGGATTTGCTTTTTTATGCCTTTTATATAGCTGTCTCGTCTTTCGTCCTTTTCTTGCTCATCATAGATTACAATTAGTTTTTTCAATCTTTCGCTCCTTAGAATGGTATATCATTATTGTCTATCGGGAAAAATCCAGCATCTTCCAAACTATCATCTTCGTCGCTCCAACCATTGTTGCCTTGGTTGTAGTTATTATTTGGTCGATAGTTGTTGTTTGATTGGTTGTTGCTGCTGCCAATAAAAGTTATATTATTCACGACTACATCTGTGGTGTATATCCTTCGTCCGTCTCTTTCGTAGGATCCTGTTTGGATTCTTCCTTCGATTCCTATTTGGCTGCCCTTGTTAAAATAATTTGCTATCAGTTCCGCTGTCTTGCCCCAGGAAATACAACTTATAAAATCTGCAGTTGGTTGCCCTGCTGCTTCTGCTTCCTGTCTTTTATCCTTGCTGTAATTTCTGTTGACCGCTACTGTCAATCTCATTACTGCTTTTCCGCTTTGTGTGTATCTTAGTTCCGGTTCCTTAGTTAGCCTTCCGATAATATTTACGCTGTTCATTTTTCTACCTCTTCCTTTAAACTTGGTATGTTCCCTTTGTATAGTCCGTGCTTCTTCAACCTTTTTAGTGTTAAAATTTGTTTTTTGTTTATAGTGTCATAAATTATGAAATGTTCCGCACAGTTTCCCCAAACCGACACGCTTCCTGTTAGTCCTAAAAGCCAATAAAGATAATTACAATAATATTCTCTAGGACACATGTCCTCGATTTCCTTTTTTGTCTTATTAAGCTTTTCACATGCCAAAGCTACAGCTTTGTCTTGGTGGGACGGTACTGCGTATTCAACCTCTCCGTTTTCCAATATCAAAACTTCCAAATAATTTATATAATTTTCTTTGTGTTTTTGAATGTCAAACTTGGAGTATAAATTGTATTCCTCTTCCAAATGCTTCTTTACCATTGCTCATCCATTCCAAAATAAAATTCTGTTATTTTGCTTCTTTCTTCTCTTCCGTCTTCAGCTAGTAATTCAAAATCAAGAATTTTTTTAATTTCTTTTTCTACTTCTCCTGTGTCCACTTGCTCTTTTGTATCTTCATACTCGCTGTCAGCCATCCACATTACTATTTCGTACGTTATTTTGCATTTAACTCTTTTCATTCTTGCTCCTCAATTTCTTTGGATTTTCCTGCTTGACTAAATACTTCAACTGTTGCTTCTATTCCTTCTAGTTTCCCGTAGCATCTTGCTATTATCCACATTAAATCTAATATTTTTTTTGTGGGTTCGTTTTTAGATTCTGCTAGTGTTTTGGTGGTTTCTAATATTTTTTTATTTTCTTGTTCAATTATTTTGCTTATTTTTTCTGAGATTTCTTGTCTTACATTTTTCTCCATTTTCCTACCTCATTTTTTCAATTCTTTCTTCAATTACTTTTTTGTTTATTAGATCCTGGATACAATAATCGTTTATTATTGGTTTTAAGAAATCAAAATCAGTTAGTGCTGCTGTGTCTCCGCTGTGGTACCAGACATAAGCCTGGCGGTTGTTTTTTAATTTTTTGATTTTTCCTACTTCAAACCCATATGCTCCTTTGTATAAAACTATTTGTCCTACTTCAAACGGTCTTTTATTCATGGATCATCTCTCCTTTTTTTATATTCTCATCTTCTAAAATTTTTAATTCATTTCCTATTGCTTGTATTACGCTTACTGTTACTGCGTTACCTGCTTGCTTATATAATTGAGTGTCTGAAGTTCCTACTTCTTTTGCTTTTTCAAAGGCCCAATCTGGAAATCCTTGAAGTCTCCAACACTCTTTAGGTGTTAGTCTTCTAATTCTATATCCCTTACCATTCCAGTCTAGTGTCCCCATATTGCTATTAGCTGTTAGGGTATTAGAAATTTGATCTCCAACTCTTCCTCTTCTTGTTTTACTTTCTGGATAAGCTAAATTTATTCCATCTCCAGGTTTCGCTTCTTGATAGCCTTTCTTCGTGCAATTTTTTATTTTGACTGTATAGTCCCTTTCGCCAATTATCACTCCATGCCTATCTTGTGCTGTAAGTGTAAACATAGGCTCTCCATCTGTTTTGTATCTTCTTCCGTTTTGCCTTTTGCTTATCCTATCTGGTGTAAGTATTGGTATTGAATAAAGACCTGTTTTAGCTCCTTGACCGCCACCAGCGGTTTGAGTAGTCGATAATCCCTTTGGAGAATACACCCTTTTTCCTTGTGTTTTTCCTCCGCCAATTCTTAGTATCTTCGGCTCACTCTTAATATACGTTTCTCCTCCGCTTCCCCTGTGTTTTGTAGGTACTGTTGTTGCGTATTCATTCCCATAATCTTTTCTGCTTGCTCTTTTGAGAGGAAATATTTCTCGTCCACTTCCTCCTCTAAGATATCCTGTAATATAGACCCTTTCTCGGTTTTGTGGAACTCCAAAGTCTTTAGAGTTAAGCAGTTGCCATTGCGTGTTATACCCAAGGGCATCCAGCGTATCGATGATGGTTTCAAATGTTTTTCCCTTGTCGTGCGATAATAAGCCTTTGACGTTTTCAAAGAGAAAAAACGGTGGTTTTGCTTGTTCAAGGATTTTGGCAAGATGGAAGAACATTGTTCCCCTAATGTCATCAAATCCTTTTCTATGTCCGGCGATACTAAATGATTGACAAGGAAATCCTCCTGTAAGCAGTTCGAATTTTCCTTTGAGTTCTTTAAAGTCTTCAATTTCTGTTATATCCTTTCCTTCATACTCGTCTTCTTTTATGTCGTATATAGCTTTATAGCTTTTTAATGCGTGCTTGTCTTTTTCTATATGACCTATACAAGTGTGTCCTGCATTTTCTAGACCCATTCTGAAGCCACCTATCCCACTAAACACGTCTAGAAATCTCATATTTTTCCTTCTTCTATTTCTTCAAAGTGTTGGTGCAATACTTCCATCATTATCTTGTTTTGTCTTTCGTCTTTATCTTTCATCGCTTTAATAAAAATGTTTTTGATTTTCTTTCTGGTCTCCTTATATTCTTCTTCCTCTTCGATTCCTAGTTTTTTTGCATCGTGATCCATTAGCTCGATAAAATTCCAACTTTTAAAATTTCTTTCGTAGTCGTCTTCTTCAACTTCGAACTCTAACTCCCCATATTCTGTTCCAATCATGCCTTGAATGTTTAGGTAGTGAAGTCCTCCGTCTTTTCCTAGTACGTAGGTGTCGTGGACGTTGCTGCCTAAAACTCTATTGCCTAACGTGTTTCCTTTAATCTTTAAAACTGGTAATTCTGTTAGCTGGTCTTGTTTTAAAATATTCATTCTTCTACCTCCGTTAGAAATAATTCAATTCTTGGGTTATCCTTATCGACTTCAAAGAAATGAAAAATGTTTCCGATTTCCTTCCACCCGTCGTTTTTTATTACCTGTGCTTCCTGTAATCCATCTAGCAGGAACTTTATTCCTCCTGCTATGTTGTCTTTATCAGTCATCCTGTTTTTCACATACCAGTGGCAGCTTATGTCCACCTTTTTCTCTATGCTCTTTCTCATCTGTGCCTTTGTTAAGTATGCGATGAGTTTGGTGTATTGCTTTTTTTCTTTTGCTGCTGCAAATTTATTTTTCCTGTTGGAGTCGATAATTTGGTTCATACTTGGTAGCTGAACGTCGTAAGTCAATTTATAAATCAAAATAATTTCTCCCAAATATTTTTATAAACTCTTCTCTCGTATGAGTCCTTTCAAACTTTTTTTGTCCTTCCTGCTTGCTCTTTATTAATAGCTCCTTATCGCTATGTACTTTGTTGTGACAGCTCCTGCAAAGATTTTTTGTTAGTTTGTATTTATCGGATAGGTCTCTTAGTCCTCTTCCTGGTATAAGGTGGTGTTCCTCTAAATAATCATATCTCCCGCATAGCTCGCACTCTCTTTTCTCTTTCAAAATAAATTAGCATACTCCATTCTGTAGTCGATTATTGTTATTCCTAGTTCGCTGGCCCTTTTTATAAAGAAGTCTATAAGTTCTCCCATCTGCTTGGTATCAAACTTACTGCTACCAATGAAACATCGCATTAGGATTTGGTCTCCTCTTTGGTCCAAAATCTTATAGGCCCTAAAAGCATTTTTAAACATTTCAAAGCTTTTTGATGGTATTACTATATCTTCGTATTCTGCTCCTACTTCTTCTATGCCCTGCACGTAAATTTGCCACCTGGACTCTTCCGATGGTATTCCGTTTATTTTTTTGTCGATGTCGCTTATTATTGCCCAGAGTAGGTTGTTTTGGTCCAGGGTTCGTGATTTCCTTGCGTTTGTGATTTTAATATTTAGCAGGTCTTCTTCCTCTATGTCGTTTATGCTATTTACATCGAGGTATCTTTCTAGCTCCAGGGTTATCTGTGGCTTGCCTTCCTTGCTGTAATTAATATTTTTTAATCTGCCTTTTAGCTTCATTCTGCCACCTCAGCCTTCTCCATTTTTACTATTGTCACAGAGTTATGACTTGATTCGTCTTGCAGCTCTAGCTGAATTACTTCGATTTGTTCATGTCGTCTAAAAATAATGGCATTTATATGTTTGTATGTCCTTCCGTCAACTATAATTCTGCTTCTGTTATTAAAAGCTTCTTTAGCTTCCTGGTAAATCATAGCAGCCTGTAGTTCCTTTCTTGGTTCCTGCTTAGGTTGATGATGTACTTGCCGCAGTTTTGTTTTATCCTGCTGCCTAGGCTCTCGTCAATCCTAAGAATATCGTCTATGGATAGCTCCGTCGAGATTATGGTCTTTAGCTTGTTTGAATACCTAAAGTTTATAAGCTCCCAGGTCTTGTTCACATCTGCTGCGGTCAAATTTGGCAGTCCGTCTTCCCTCTTTGGCTTTTTGAAAAGGTCATCGATATATAAGCATTCCACTCTTTTTGATTCGTACATCAAGCTGTCATCTTCAAAGCTCTTTAACTCTCTTATGTCGTCGATCCAGACCATGTACTTTACCTTTACATTGTTCCTGGACTGGTGGTTTGTGATGGCTGAGCATATGTGTGTCTTCCCTGCTCCCGATTGACCGCCAATAAAAAACCAGGTTTTAGTCTTTGCGTTCTCCATGGCCAGAGCTTTTATGTTTTTCTGCCAATCGTTAGTGGTTTCGAAGTTTTTGAAGTTCTTTTTTAATAGTGGGACTATGCCGCTGTTTTTTGCTTTCTGAAACTCTAGCTTTCTTCTCATGCAGCCACACTCTTTTACTGTGGTGTAGGGTCCTAAAAATTCATCTTTTTGAATTTCCATGATGTAACCTTTGCCTTTACAAGTTTGGCAGCTTGTTTCTGTTCCTTCCGTCGAGTTGTAGTTCCTCACTTCTTCTTGCAGTATTTCCTCTAGGGTTTTCGCTGTTCCTTCCGTCTTCAATCCCTTAGAAATTAAATCCATATTTAGCATTATCTTTCTCCTTTTTCTTTGCCTTTATCGGGTGGTTCTTAGGTAGCTCGTAGAAACTTTGCCATCCCTTTTGTATGCTTTGGTTGATAATCGCTATTTGTTCCTGGCGGTTCGTTGTAATTCTTTTTAGGCTGTTAAGATTTAGTTTTAGTGCTCTTGCGGTTAGTGGCTTCTTTAAAATCTTTCTTGCCTTATAAAATTCCTTTATGGCATCTATGAGTTCCAGGTCTTCTTTGGCAAAGTTTTTTATTACTTCCTGTATCTCTTTGTCGGTAGTGATTTCTTTTATTTCTTTTTCTGCTGCTCCTACTTCTTCTTTTTTCTCCCCCGCCCCTATAGGGTTATTTTCTTTATATATGTTCTTTATATTACTTTCTTTATAATTAGATGTTGAATTTTTTGACTCACTGTTGTTAAGTTTTTTCACTGCCTGTTGTGAAATTTTTTCACATCTTGTTGTTAAGTCTCCCCCTTTTTCTGGGTCACTTGATTCCTTGTTGTCAAAATTTTTAACATCTGGAGTTTCTGCGGTTTTTTCCACTTCTTCTTCTTTTTCTTCTTCCTCTTTTTCAAATATAAAATTTGAAATGCTTTCGTATTCAAGCTTGAAGTATCTTTTTGCCGGTATTCCTTTTAGGTCCGTCTTTATAAGTCCTTTTTCTTCCAGGCTTGCTATGATGGTTCTTTGCTTGTAACTGCTCAAGCCACTTCTTGTTTCTATTTCCTTTGCTGTTTGAAAGAAATAACCATCTTTCTCATGTCCTTTAAAGAGTTGTTCCGCTTCTGCCAAAAGGCAAATGAAGAAGGCTTCTTCTATCCCCAACCTACTCACTAAAGTTTTGTTTAGTGAGTAGTAGTTGTTCATTAAAAGTAATTGTTTGACTGTGTTCTTTTTCATTTTCTATCTTCCTTACCAGCTTGCCACTTGGTTTTTGATTACATTTAGTTGGTTTACTTGTAGTCCGTCTAGCTTGTCCGTGTTGTAGTTTTTCTTTAGCCAGTTTATGAAATCCCTGTTTTGAATTTTCTTCGCTTTGAGTGTTTGGGATATTTCTCTTCTAGTGCTTTCTAAGATATTGTTTGGGTTATTTCCTTGTTGATTGTTTTGTCTTCCTTGTTGCCCCTGCTGAGTATTTTGTCTTCCCTGTTGGTTTGCTGTATAGCCTTCGTCCTTGTTTAGAAAGTCGCTATCTTTAGCATCGTCGATTGCAAACAAGCCATTGAGTGCGTACTTTCTTGCGTATGAGCTTGAGCTTCCTGTTACTTGGGCATCGTCCATCTTTTTTTTCTCTTTGGCTTCTCTCGCATAGGCTGTTGCTGATATGTTTGTTCCGTTTTCCGTGTCATATAAGATTGCTGTGGCTTGGATATAATATCTTTCTCCAACTGCTTCTACCTCGTCCGTCATGACTAGAGCCAGGTTATTTTCTACTAGGAGCGGCTTTACCGCTTCTAGTATGTCTTCGCAGCTCCTGTAGCTGTAGCCCCCAAAACTGTTATAATTTTTCTTTTCTACCTTCAGCCTGCTTTGAATATTTTGTAATTTTTGAAAAATTGTATTAGCCATTTCCTGCTCCTTATCTTATCCTTATGCTTTCGCTTTGTATCATTTCTGCGTAGTCTACTTCCAGGCCTTCTGCGATTGCCTTCTTTAGCTTATCCTTTAAAACTTTTCTGTCGTATTCTACGTATTCTTCTGGCACCTTTTCTTCGTCCAAAATCTTCAAGGAAGCTCTATTCTTTTGAATGTTGAAGCTGAATAAGTCTGTTTTGAACTTCCTTTTATCAGTGGCTATCATTGTCGCTTGTAGATATTCTTTTAGGTTGTTTATCCTGTTTTCTATGCTCTTTCTTCTTGCATAGATTCTTTCTTCTTCCACCTTGCAAATATCTTTTTGACCTTCAAGACCCTTTATCAGCTTTGCTATGTTGTCCGCCTTAACCTCTATTTTTTCGTCTATGTCTTCCAGAGCTTCCTGCACCTGCTCGTCCTCTAGGTCTAGGTCCATCAAGTTTGAATAAAGTTCCGTTAATTCGTAAAGTGTGAAATTTTCCATTTTATTTTTCTTCTCCTTCTTCGATCTTGCAAATCTCTATAATTTCTCCGATTCTCTTCAAAATGCTACTTGCTATCCTATCAGTGTAAAATGACTGGTCGTAGTCAAAAACTGAGCCAACGCACTCACTTATAATTCTCACTATCTCGTCATTCTTGTAGCTTCTTATAAGCTCCTCTTTGGTCTTAAAGAATTTTTTTCCGTCTATGGTGTATGTGCTTACTTCCTTAATATTTTTGTGAATTTGGTTTGTTAGATAGTTCATTTATTTCTCCTCTCTCTTTTAAAAATTTATATCTAGTCTTTCTTGCTCCTCTAGGAGTTGGTCTATTTTCTTAGAAATGTCTTTCATGTTTTTTCTAATTTCTTTCTTCAGCTCCCAGTTCGTGGTCCTTCTTAGTAGCCTTTTTGAAAACTCGTAATTCTCCATCAAGTTTTCCAGCTCAAAACTTCCCATTTTATTTCCTTTTCCTTTTTTCTGTGATATAATTGTTTTAGATAATTTATTTATTTCTTTTGTTCGGTTCCTGCAAGTGGTTTTTGCAGGGACCCTTTTTTTTATGCTCTTTTTTGAATTCTCCATTCTCAACCCCTTTCTTTTATAGGTATCTGTTAAAAAAAACCTTGGTCATCGTTGTTGATTTGTACATTCCAAAACATATAAAGTGTATGAAAAACTCGAAGACCGCATACATTAAAATCAAGGCTACACTTATGGCAAAAATCAATAACATAATTCCTGCTGCTCTTCTAATTGTTAGGTTGATGTTATGCCTTCTGATTCTTAACCTTTCTTTTTCTTTATTTATTTCTTTTCTCACATCTCTACTCCTGCTTTTAAAAGTTCGTTTAAATATTCCTTGTAAATAATTTTCTTTCTTCCAATGGTGCTATAAGGTACGCTGTAAAGTCTTATTGCTTCTTCCAAAGTCTTTCTTCCAATGCCTGTATAAGTGCTGGCCTCGTCTAGAGTTAGGCCAGCCTTAAAACTTAGCTTCACATTGTTCTCGATTTCTTGTAATTTTTCTAGAACTTCATTCATTTCCTTGCTCCTCTTAAAAAATTATAATTTGCAACATTCCGTTGCTTTCGTGTCAAAAAAAATTTCTTCAACACTCTTTTTGAAGTATTGTGCGATTTTTACTTTTATTTCATCTCTTGGTATTCTTGAATTGCTTTCGTAGTTGTAGACTGCTTGTCTTGTTAAGTCCAGTTCTTTAGCCATTTCGTCTACTGATATTCCTTTTTCTTCCCTCAAACATTTAAGTTTTTCGCCTATTGTCATTCGTATGATCACCTCCATTTTTCGTCAACATAGTGTTGCTTTATTTATATTATAACACCTCCTTTTTTATTGTCAACATATTGTATAACTTTTTTCTTGAATAGTGTAAACAATTCGTTTATACTCTAATTATGGGAGGTGCAAAATGAGTAAGAATTTTAGTGATATCCTCAAAGAGCTTAGGGAAGAAAAAGGACTAAATCAGCAGCAACTTGCCAACTCTCTTGAAGTTACTAGGCAAACTATAAGTAATTATGAAAATAATAAGCGGGTGCCAAATAAAGAAATGTTAGAAATAATTGCCGATTTTTTTAATGTGGATATGAATTATTTGTACGGTCAATCTGAAATAAAAAACAAGTATCAAGATTTTTTCAGTAAGTACAATAATATTATTCCTATCAAAAAAGGAAGTAAAAAGATACCACTTATTGGTACAATCGCTGCTGGTAATCCTATTCTTGCTGAAGAACATATTGAAGAATATATTGACTTTGATGAAAAGGTCCAAGCTGATTTTTGTCTAAGGGTTAAGGGTGACAGCATGATAAATGCCAACATCAAATCTGGCGATATTGTTTTTATAAAAAAGCAGTCCGACGTCGATGATGGCGAGATTGCTGCGGTACTTATCGATGGAGAAGCGACTTTGAAAAGGGTCTATAAAATAGGCGATGTGATCCAACTTAGAGCTGAAAACCCTAGCTTCCCTCCAATCACTTTGGACGGTAGTGTGCCTACTCTAATCTTGGGAAAGGCCACATATAAATTAAGTAAGGTTTTATAGAAGGGTGGTGCTTTATGTTTAAAAAAATACTTGGCTTTTTATCTTTTATAGTTGGACTCTTTCTTGTCCTTATGGCTTATGTTTTTTATGATTCTTTAAATGCCAAGTTTGAATGTATTTTTGCTGCTCTTATTGCTTTGGTTTTCTTTGCTCTTTCTTGGCGACTGTTTACTGATTCCAAAACAAAAACAAAGAAAATAAATCAAACTCTGCCTTTTGAGGTTAAATTTTCTAATGCTCAACCTTTAAACAAGCCAGCTTCTGACCCAGAAGAACGTGCTTTGTTGATTGAGCTTGGAAAAACTCAATTGCTTTATTGGTGTGATATGCAGAGCTATCCTGTAGCTTCTTACCCTGCTTATTTCTCTGATAGGTATTTTATTAAAAATGCATCTGAAATTCACAAAGGCTGGATTGATTCCGGGATATTAGCTCCACCTAAAATTGATGAAATATTAAAATATAAAACCGTAGTGGAACTAAAAGAAATCCTAAGAAAAAATAATTTAAAAGTTTCTGGCAAAAAATCAGAACTGATAGATAGAATTTTAGAAAATAACGCTTTTAGTGTCGACGCTCAAAATGAAAACAATGACCCTATATACGCTATCACTGAAGCTGGTCGTGCTATTCTAAAAAATAATAAGCCTTGGCTTTACTATCACAGAATGAAAAACAGCGACATCATTCCTTTGAAGTTCTATAAAGAAACCTGGGAGCAATTACAGAACGCTTGGAAATTTGTTCCAAGTGGTTTGGATATTAGCTGGGCCTGCTTGCAAGAATTAAAACTCGGTGTAAAAAGCTATCGTGATTTGCGTTCGGTCTTGCTGGCTTCAATAGAAAATCTTGAATATTCAAAAAAAGAAGAAATAATTCCAGATTTAGCTTTGCAAATAATTTGCATTGATTTATCTGATGATGTTCCTTTTATTGCTCCCTACTTAATAAATAAAGTTAGTGAGATTCCAAAGGAAGAATTAGAACCTCGTTTCAATAAAGTTTACGACCAAGTAAAAGTTTATGAACACTTTAGCGTTGCTGGTTCTTTGGCTGCAAAAAATGAAATATTTAAATTTATATTGCTTGGATTAGAAGATATTGAAAAATGTAATAAAGAACTTGAAAAGATTTATGATCAAAATGATATTTAACCTTCTTTATTCAAAAAGGAGCTTAGTGATGAAAAATGGGAAAAATAAAGAAAGAAAATGGTGCTGGCTCAATAACCTACCAAATAAGAAATGGTAGGAAGTATTTCACTGGTCGATATACCCTTGGTTTTGATGAAAATGGAAAACAAATAAAAGGGTCCTTCTCCGGCTATAATAAGGCTGATGTCGAAATGAAACTTAAAGAAAAAACCTTACAAGCTTCCCAGGGTCTATTATCTTTAAAAAAAGATGTTCCCTTTGGTGACTTCTTCAAAGAGTGGATTTATGTCTTCAAAAAGCCTAATGTTTCAAACTCAACCTTTGAAAAATACGAAGCCGATTATAGGCTGAGAATTCTTGGCAGTCCTCTCGAGAATGCCAGGCTCTCAAAGATTGATGTCTTCCTAATTAGAAAAACTATAAATTATTGGCTGGATAATAATTCGCTGAAACAAACAGAAGATGTCTTTGGTAGGGTTAAAACCTGCTTTAAAATGGCTATAGGAGAAAAGTATATCCTCCACGACCCCACTTATAATGTTAGTCTGCCAAAAGAAAAAAAATTAAGAACAAGGTATCAGCATTTCACAGTTGAGCAGCAAGACACCTTCTTCTCGGAGTTGAACTTGACTACTTATACTCCAACTGATATGCTGATTTATATTTATTTTGCTTCTGGCTGCAGGCTTTCTGAGGGTCTTGCTTTTGAGTGGCCCGACTTCCACGACGGTGGTCTTGAAATAAATAAGCAGTATTCCAAATCACAAATTATTAGCGATGATGGAAATAAAAGAAAAGTGATGCAGGAAATAACACCTTTAAAAACTATAAACTCTTATCGCTTTGTTCCTCTTCCGGACAATGTGGTTAGGCAAATAGAAAATTATAGGAAGCTGCAAAATGACTATATAAAAAATAATCCAGACTATGTAAATAAAAATCTTATGTTTCCAAATGGAACAGGAAATTATTTAGATAGGAAACTCCCGCAGGAGCGTGTGAGAAATTTTTGCAAAAAGCACGGGTATCGAGATTTGACCTTGCACTCAATTCGTCACACTTATGCCACTAGATTATTTGAAAAAGGTGTTTCTCCAAAAGTAGTACAATCGCTCCTGGGTCATAGCAAAATTGAAATAACCTTGAACGTCTATACTCATGTCATAAAAAATCAAGCCGACCAGGAAGTAAACAAATTAAATGATTTGTTTTAAAGTTGGCTACCCTGTTGGCTACCGTGTATAAAATATGCCTATTTATACCAAAATATTTTAAAAAGGCATACCCTCGAATGGCTCAAAATCAAACTATACGAAGATATGCCAAAATAATATAAATTTAAAAATGGATTCCGGCTCTGGGCACCATAATTATTTAAACCGTTGAAATTGCTAGGTTTCAACGGTTTTTTATTTTAAAAGTTGGCTACCTGTTGGCTACCCCTAT